>Ga0315910_10000097_pt1 | contig 113862 bp, 93 predicted proteins | sample EdamamesoilMG_FD_204470 | JGI IMG/M metagenome (GOLD analysis project Ga0315910, IMG submission 204470) | Garden soil microbial communities collected in Santa Monica, California, United States - Edamame soil | ecosystem: Environmental > Terrestrial > Soil > Garden | place: USA: California...
GCGCAAAGGGACTGCGCAAAGGGACTGCGCAAAGGGACTGCGCAAAGGGACTGCGCAAAGGGACTGCGCAAAGGGACTGCGCAAAGGGACTGCGCAAAGGGACTGCGCAAAGGGACTGCGCAAAGGGCCGGTAGGAACGGAACTGCGCGAAGGGCCCCGGCCTGCCCAAGGGGGGCTGGCGGAAAGGCGTTTGACGGACCAAGTGGCCGGACTTATGTTGAGGAGCTTCCGCCCGGGATGGACCGGGACGCGAGGTGTCCGCTCGCCGACCATCAGTTGCGGCTACGACGAGGGCCCCATGATGAACAAAACCCATCTCAAGAAGTTCAAGGATCTGCTCGAGGAAAAACGCGAGGAGATCCTCAAGCGCGCACAGCAGACTCTCTCCGAGGACATGACCCTCGATCAGGACGATTTGCCCGATGAGATGGACCTCGCATCGAGCGAGTACCTGCAATCGTTCACGTTCCGTCTGCGCGGGCGCGAGAAGGTCTTTCTCGACAAGATTCAGACGGCGCTCGACCGCATCGAGGACGGCACCTTCGGCAACTGCGAGGAATGCGGGGAAGAAATCTCCCTGAAGCGCCTCGAGGCGCGACCCGAGACCACGCTCTGCATCCGCTGCAAAGAGGATCAGGAGCGAGTCGAGCGCGACTTCGGCTGAGCGTCGGCCTTCGGCGTTCGCAGGAGCGCCGGGCGCCCGGCAGCCTTCGACGGCGGCGTCCCGGCGGCGTCGGAGGCGGACGGCTGCCCCGTGCGCACGGAACGTCCCGTCCAAGGGCGTCCAGCTTCGCGCTCAGCGATGGCTGCCAGGATGTCTTTGAGAGCGGCACCGGTGTGGCTCTCCGCGACCTCTGCCACCTCCGCCGGCGTTCCTTCCGCGACGATGCGGCCGCCGCCGTCGCCACCCTCGGGGCCCATGTCGATGACCCAGTCGGCGCAAGCGACCACCTCGAGGTTGTGTTCGATGATCACGATCGAGTTGCCGGCTTCGCGCAGGTCGAGCAGCGCCTGTGTGAGGTGCTCGATGTCGGAGAAGTGCAGACCCGTCGTGGGCTCATCGAGCACGTAAAGTGTGCTGCCGGTGGCGCGCCGGCTGAGCTCGAGCGCTAGCTTCACACGCTGTGCCTCGCCGCCCGAGAGCGTGGTGGCAGGTTGGCCGAGCGTGACGTACCCGAGGCCCACCTGACGGAGCATGCGCAGCTTCTCGAAGATGCGCGGAATGGGCTCGAACAGCTCGAGGGCATCCTCGACCGTCAGGTCCAAGACGTCCGCAATCGACTTGCCGCGGTAGCGGATCTCCAGAGTTTCTCGGTTGTAGCGGCTGCCGCCGCAGGCGTCGCAGGTCACGTACACGTCCGGGAGGAAGTGCATCTCGACCTTGACGACTCCGTCGCCTTGGCAAGCTTCGCAGCGCCCGCCTTTGACATTGAACGAGAAGCGGCCCGGCTTGTAGCCCCGCGCGCGCGCGTCCGGCAGACCGGAGAACACCTCACGCAAATCGGAGAAAATGCCAGTGTACGTAGCCGGATTGGAGCGAGGCGTCCGACCGATGGGAGCCTGATCGATGCTGATGACCTTGTCGATCTGTTCGAGGCCTTCGATTCCCTCGCAGGGGCCGATCCAGCCGCTCGCGCCGTAGAGCTTGCTGCGCGCAGCCGCCAGCAGCGTATCGACGATCAGGCTGCTCTTACCAGAGCCACTCACGCCGGTGATGGCAGTCAGGACGCCGAGAGGCAGCTGGACCGTCACGTCCTTGAGATTGTGCGCGCTCGCCTTGATGACTTTGAGGGCCTTCTTGGATGAAGGCTTCTTGCGCTTGGGCGGAGCGAGGTACTTCTCGTAGGAAAGGTAGGGTCCCGTGATGGAGCCAGGATGCTCCATGATGGCTTCTGGGGTGCCCTCGGCCACGATTTCGCCGCCGTGGATGCCTGCGCGCGGACCCATGTCGACGACATGGTCGGCCGACAGGATGGCGTCGCGGTCGTGCTCCACGACCAGCACGCTGTTCCCCTTGTCGACGAGCCGTCGCACGGCCTCGAGCAGGCGGCGATTGTCGCGGGCATGCAGGCCCACCGATGGTTCGTCCAGAACGTAGAGGACGCCCACGAGGGAAGCACCGATCTGCGTCGCCAGGCGGATGCGCTGGCCCTCGCCACCCGAGAGAGTCGCGGCCGAACGATCCAAGGACAGGTAGCCCAGGCCAACGTCGATGAGGAATCGCAGGCGGTCGGTCACCGCCTTGATGAGCGGCTCGGCGACGGCTGCTTCTTTGCTCGACAGCAGCGTCGAGGCCGAAATGGTGAGCAACTCCTGCCGAAGTCGCGTCAGCGGAAAGCGGCACAGCTCTCCCAAGGTGAAGCCGCCCAAGCGGACGCTCAGCGCCTCGGGCCGGAGGCGGGTGCCTCCACAAGCGGCGCACGGCTGAGAGCTCATGAAGCGAGTCAGGTCGTCGGGACCGACAGCTCCCTCTTCTGGCTCTTCGCCTTCGACGAAGTCGCCGTCGTCCAGCATGGCCAAGAGGTGCGGGACGACTCCCTGATACTTGTCGTCGCCGAACAAGATCGCGTCCCGCTTGGCCTTGGGCAGTTTGTCCCAGGGCTTGTCGGCATCGACCTTGAGCGCCTTGACGACGCGCTGCACTTCTTTGGCATTCGCGTCCGATCCGCGGCGACCGAAAGCGGCGACTGCGCCTTCGCGGAGCGAGCGCGTCGGATCGGGTACGACGCGGCTCGAGTCGATGGACGCCTTACGCCCGAGGCCGGCGCATTCCGGACAGGCGCCGTGGGGACTGTTGAAGGAGAAAAGTCGCGGTTCGAGCTTCGGGAGCGTGATGCCGTGCTCCCAAGAGACCAGCTCCTCGCTCATGACGACGAGGTCCGTGCCGTCCATGTCGTCGAGCAGTACGGTGCCGCGTCCCAGCTTCAACGCGAGCTCCACCGAGTCCGTTACGCGGCCCTTGATGTCGTCCCGAATCACCACTCGGTCGACCACCACGTCGAGATCGTGCGGGACGGTCGGATCGATCCGCACGTCGTCGCCCAAATCGATGTTCTCGCCATCTACGCGGGCGCGTACGAAGCCGTCGCGACGCAAGCGACCGAGCGTTTCGGACAGGTCGCTCGCCTCTTTGCGCGCCACGCGAGCGAGGAGGGTCAGCCGGGCGCCGGCAGTGCGGGCCATCACGGCATCGACGATCTCCTGCACCGTATAGGCGCGCAGGACGACCCCTGATACCGGGCAGTGTGGTACGCCCACACGCGAGTAGAGCAGCCGGAGGTAATCGGCGATTTCGGTGACCGTCCCGACCGTGGACCGCGGACTCTTGCCGAGCGCCTTCTGCTCGATGGCGATGGCTGGGCTCAGCCCCTCGATGCTCTCGACGCGGGGCTTGGGCAGCTGATCGAGAAATTGCCGGGCGTAGGCGGAGAGCGACTCCACGTAGCGCCGCTGGCCCTCCGCGTAGATCGTGTCGAAGGCCAGCGACGACTTGCCCGAGCCGCTCGGTCCCGTGATGACCACCAGGCGATTCCTGGGCAGGGAAACGCTGATGTTCTTTAGATTGTGCTGTGCCGCTTTGGTGACGACAAGACTATCCATGGTGGCGCGCTCTAGCACACCGGCGGCGGAGTCTGCAGGGCCCGAGGCACTCGGCTCCGAGGCAGCACGCGCGACGGAGCAGGCGCGAAGCAGCAGCGGTCGAGGCAGCAGCGGTCGAGGCAGCAGGCGAGTCGATCGCGCGCGGCCCGAGGAGCCGCCATGCTCGGGAAATCGCTGAAAGTCGGGGGCAGTTGCTCAAACTGGCGACCTCGACTAGCTTTTGCGCCAGCGCCATCCGGGGCCTATAGCTCAATCGGTCAGAGCCCCCGGCTCATAACCGGGCTGTTCCTGGTTCGAACCCAGGTGGGCCCACCACAGTGCCAAACCGGCACGATGCCAGTCGGCACGACGCCAATTGGCACGACACGAAAAGCCTTTCGGCACGACAAGCCCACCCCGCCTGTGAGTATTCGAGAACAGATCGCAACTTTGAAGGCCCTCTCGGCGCTCGACGCTGGGATTGCCGCGATTCAGGCGGATTTGGACAAGGAGCGGGCAGGAATCGGCGACAAGGTGACGCAGGTTCAGGGCCTGGGCGTGAAGATCGAGCGCTTGCTCGAGAGCGTGCGCGCCATGGAGTCCACGCGGAACGACCTCCTGTCGGAGATGCGACAGACGTCCGCCCTGCTCGAGCGCTCGCGTGAGAAAATGATGCGTTGCCGCAACGAGCGTGAGGCCAATGCGGTCCAGCGCGAGCTCGAAGAGCTCAGGCGGCTGTTTCGCGAGCGTGAGACGGAGACGCAGAAGCTGGTCGGCCTCATCGATGAAGCCCGCCAGGATCTGGATACGTCCGCCGTCGAGCGAGATGCGCTGAGTACGCAGCTCGACCAGACGGAAGGTGCCACCACCGGACGGGTGAAGGAACTCGAAGCTCAGCTCGCCACCGAGCTCGGGCATCGCCAGACCCTGCTCACCGGGTCCGACAAGGCCCTCATTCGCAAGTACGATGCCGTGCGCGCGCGTCGTGGGAGCGGGCTCTCGCCAGCTGCCGACGGGCGCTGCTCCACGTGCAATATCTCGCTCCCGCCGATGCTCTACCAGCGCATCATGCAGGAGGTCGAGCTCTTCCAGTGCCCGAGCTGCCAGCGCATCTTGTTCTACGGTCCCGCTCACGAGCAGGCCGCCGCGGGCGGGGAGTCGCCGGAGTCGGCTTCAGCGGACGACGTCGCTTCGACGCCGGCTGGCGCCACTTCCTGACCGGCGCGCCCCCACAAATCCGCGCCTTCCCAGTGGTGATGCTGGGGGAATGGCGCCGCTTTACCGTGCGTGCGAGCCCGGGCACTCTAGATCGCATCTCACGCATGAGATGCGCCAAACCAGCAAGGGGAACGCACCGAGCCGACCTAGGGGTCGTGATCGAGGTGCGACCATGAAGGCCTGCCCGAGCTGTGGACGGCTCTACCCTGAAGAAGCCGGCTACTGTCCCGTGGAAGGGACCATGCTCGTGCGCGCCAGTCGCGCTCCGGTCTTGCCCGCCGACGATGCTCGGGTCGGACAGGCCCTCGGGGGGCGCTATCAGGTCCGGCGGGTCATTGCCGACGGCGGCATGGGTCGAGTGTACGAAGCGCTCGATCTGGTCCAAGAGCAGAGTGTCGCCATCAAGGTCTTGCACGCGGCCGTGGCCGAGGATCCAGTGCAGATCGAGCGCTTCGAGCGTGAGTTCGCGCTCAGTCGGGTGCTCGTTCACGAAGGCGTCGTCAGGGTGCTCGATTTCATCGAGCTCGGTCAGGGCGAGCGGGCGCTCGTGATGGAGCTGCTCTACGGCGAAGAGCTGAAAAATACCCTCGCTCGCGAAGGAGCCATCTCGCCGGCGCGCGTCGTGCGCATGATCAGTCAGGTTGCGCGCGTGCTGGACGTGGCTCATGCGCAGAAGCTGGTGCATCGTGACCTCAAGCCCGAGAACCTGTTTCTCTGCCAAACCACGGCGGGAGACGACGTCAAGATTCTCGACTTCGGCTCCGTGAAAGACACCGCGCGCGGGGCCCGTCAGCTGACGGCCCTGGGCACGACGATCGGCTCGCCGAACTACATGTCTCCCGAGCAAGCTCAGGGACAGCCCGATCTCGATCATCGTGCCGACGTGTGGTCATTGGCGGTGATCGCCTTCGAGGCTCTCGTCGGCGAGCTGCCGTTCAGCGGCGCGACCACCGCGCACATCTTGCTCGCGATCGTGAGCAAGCGGCCCAAGACCGCAAGCCTGGTCGCGGCGTCAGCCGGCCGCTGGCTGCCCACGTCGCTCGACCGCGTGCTCGAGCAGGCGCTCCGCAAAGCGCCTGCGGGGCGTTTCGATTCTGCTGGTGCTTTTGCCGATGCGCTCGGCGGCGCGTTGGGACTCGTCGGCACGCACGACGAATGGGCGGCCTGGCCCGAGCGGCAGTTGACCGCAGAGATTGCGGCCGCCGTGCCGCGACTACCGCAAGGCGGCGACGCCCCGCCCGCGTCTCCGCTCGACGACTTCTTCGGTGAGGCGGGGGTCCTCGAGCTCAAGGCGGTCGCCCCCCCGCCGCTCAGCCTTCGGCCGCGGAGCACGGCCGAAAGGGCCGAAAGCCGCGAACCCGCGCCGCTCGAGTGGGGGCCCCTCGAGCCGCCTCGCGTCGCCCCGCCCGCGTCACTTGCGCCCTCGCTGCCGCCCGGCGTGCCGCGGCCTCTGTCGACGAGGAGCGTCCTCGGCTGGGCCCTCGCCGCAAGCCTTTTCCTGGGCTTGGCCGGTCTTGCCTGGGCCATCTGGTGAGCGCAGGAGCTCCTGTCGGAATGCCTCTCGTCTGCCCGGGGCAACCTGCTATCGATCTGCCATGAATCAGTCTGCCTGGCTCGTTCGTTCCTCGCTGCTCGTCCTCGCGCTCGCCGGCACCTGTGGCTGTGATCGAGCCCAGGGAGAGGCGAATGCCGCCTCACCGCCGGAAGCGTCCAAGGTTCTGGCGGCGCCGGTGCAGCCTGTCCCGGCCGCCCCGGCTCCCGCGGCGGAGCCCGTCGTGCCGGCCGCCCAACAAAGCTACCGCGAGGCGGAGTTCACCGTCGCCATCGAGGGCACGCCGAGCGGCAAAGTCGGCGAGACGCTCGCGCTCACGGTCAAGCTCGACGCGGCGTCTGGCTTCAAGGTCAACCAGGAGTACCCGCTGAAGTTTCAGTTCAATCCCGCGACCGGGGTCGCGCCCGAGAAGCAGACCGTCTTGAAGGCGGACGCGACCTACGAGGGGCACAGCGTGGCCTTGCCGCTCAAGGTCAAGCTCGAAACTCCCGGCGCCCACCAGCTGTCTGGTCGCCTCTCGTTTTCCGTCTGCAAGGAAGGCGACGCCTCGGTGTGCCTGCTGGAAAAGCGGGAGCTCGGCGTGACGCTGAACGCCAGCTGAATCGCTGCCCGCGTGGGTGAGACTGGCCCAGTTGGGGTAAGATCGAGCCATGACCATCTCGGCCGAGGAGCGACTTCTGGACCTGGCCAAAGAGGTGAAGGCGTCCTTCGATCGACAGCGGCGGGTGCTCACCTTCGACCAGTACCTGAGTGAGGCCCTGGCGAGGCCGCGCGTGCTTTGTCGTGACGCGGGACGCTACGTCAAGGACATGCTCGATTTCTACGGGCAGGAGCGGGTCGAAGGAGTGCGCGGTGAGGAGGCTCGCTACCGCCTGTTCGACCTGCCATTTCTCTCGCCGGGCGCTGGTGATGCCGACGCTTTGGTCGGGCACGAGACGGTGCAGGTCGAGCTCGCACGAGCGCTCGGCAACTTCGTGCGTGTCGGTGCGCCGAATCGCGTGATCCTGCTGCACGGACCCAACGGTTCCGCCAAGAGCACCACCATCGGCTGCCTCTTGCGTGCCCTCGAGCATTACTCCAACCAGGACGAGGGCGCCGTCTACCGCTACGACTGGGTGTTCCCGAAGAAGCGCACCGTCCGCGGCGCCATCGGGTTCGGTGGGCGCTCGTCGACGCCGACGCTCGAAAGCTACGCGCACCTGCCGGACGAAGAGCTCGACGCTCGCGTCCGCATCGAAGTGCGCGACCATCCGCTGTTCCTTTTGCCGCACGACGCTCGGCGACGCCTCCTGATTCAAGCGCTCGGCAGCGTCTCGGAGGTGCCGCGTTGGCTCTTGTCGGGCAGCCTCTGCGACAAGAGCCAGAAGATCTTCCAGGCCCTGCTCGGCTCCTACGAAGGCTCGCTCGAGGAAGTGCTGCGTCACGTTCGTGTGGAGCGCGTGCTGTTCTCACGCCGGTACCGGGTGGGCGCCGTCACCCTGGGACCGGAGCTCAGCGTCGATGCTCGCGAACGTCAGCTCACGATGGACCAAAACCTGGCGGCCCTGCCGGTGTCCCTTCAGGGGCTCTCGCTGTTCGAGGCGACAGGGGAGCTCGTGGACGCGAGTGGCGGCATTCTCGAGCTGTCCGATTTACTCAAGCGTCCGCTCGATGCCTTCAAGTACCTGCAGATCACGGCGGAGACGGGCGAAGTGGCCCTCGGCTCGCAGAACCTGCTCGTGAACTCGGTGCTGCTCGCGTCCGGCAACGATCTCCACCTCACGGCGTTCCGTGAGCATCCAGAGTACGCGAGCTTCCGGGGACGCCTCGACATGATTCGCGTCGGGTATCTCTTGGACCATCGCCTCGAGCGCAAGATCTACGATCGCCAGGTGGCGGCTCGCGTGGGGACGCACGTGGCGCCCCATGCCATGGATTTGGCGGCCCGCTTCGCGGTGCTGACGCGCCTGGAGAAGCCGGACCCGGACCGTCACGAACAGAAAGATCGCGATGTCGTGCGGCAGCTCAGCGCTTGGCAAAAGCTCGAGCTTTATGCGGGCGGAAGCGCCGATCTCGGCGGCCGTGGCTCCGAGGTGTCGGTCGCGCAGCTCCGCCGCCGCCTGGCTCGCGAATGGGACGCCTCCGACATGTACGAAGGGGGCGACGGCATCAGCCCGCGCACGTTGAGCAGCCTCCTGCTCGACGCGGCGCAGCACCCCGGCTTCGAATACCTGTCGCCGTTCGCGGTGCTCTCGGAGCTGTCGGAGTTCATCGCGCGCAAGGGCGACTATGGCTTCTTGCGACGCAGCATGGAGGGCGGCGGCTATCACGACTACGATGGCTTCTTGAAGCGCCTGCGTGTGTGGCTGCTCGATCGGCTGGAAGAGGACTTCAGTCGCGCCAGCGGCCTAGTCGAAGAGCGCAGCTACGAGGACTTGCTCGGCCGCTACATCGAGCACGTCAGCGCCTCGGTGAAAGGCGAGAAGCTCAAGAGCGGGGTCACCGGCAAGAGCGAGCCGGCTGACGAGGCATTCATGGCCGAAGTCGAGGCGATGCTCGGCTTCGACGCGGCGTCGGGGCTCGGGGGACCGCCAGGCCGCGCTGCCCTCTTGGGACGCATCGCCGCTTGGGCGCTCGACCATCCTGGAGAGCGCGTGCGCGACTCGGACCTGTTTCGAGACCTGCTGCAGCGGCTGCGCCGCTCGGTCTTTCAAGAGCGTCAGGCCGGGGTCGCTCGCTTCTGCCAGCAGCTGGTCGACCCGGAGATCCCGCGCGAAGCGGCCGACGATCGCCGCATCACCCAGGCCCTCGTCTGGTTGGAAGAAAATGCGGGCTATCGAGCTGATTCAGCCCGAGATGCAGCGGCACGCCTGGTGGCGGAGCGTTACCAAAAGGTCGCCGAGCCCAAAGCGCATCGTTGAGCCTGCCCCACGGGCTCGGGCTCTGCCTGAGCGCGTTTTGTGCCTGCGCCGTCAGGTCCTCCGCGTCATGATGTACGGATGGGCTTACGTCCGACCGACCTCATCACCCGGAAGCGCGACGGCAGCGAGCACAGCCAGGCCGAGATCGAAGCGCTCGTCCTGGACTTCATGGCGGGCAGGCTGACGGACTACCAGATGAGCGCCTGGCTCATGGCGGCGCTGCTGAACGGCCTGTCCGAGCGCGAGACGGTGTGGCTCACCGAGGCCATGGTCGATTCGGGCCGCCGGCTCGAGCTCCGGCGCAGCGTGAGCCCCTGCATCGACAAGCATTCCACCGGAGGGGTGGGCGACAAGCTGAGCATCCCGCTCGCGCCGCTCGTGGCTGCGTGTGGCCTCCACGTGCCGATGATTGCTGGGCGTGGGCTGGGTCATACCGGCGGCACCCTCGACAAGCTGGAAGCCATTCCCGGCTACGACGTCCGCATTTCGGTCCCACGATTTCGCAAGATTCTCGCCAACGCTGGCGCCTCGATCATGGGCGCCACCGAGACCATCGCGCCTGCAGATCGGCGGATGTACGCCCTCCGCGACGTGACCGGCACCGTCGAATCGCGCTCGCTCATCGTCGCCAGCATCCTCAGCAAGAAGCTCGCCGTGGGTCTCGACGGGTTGGTCCTCGACGTCAAATGCGGCCGCGGGGCCTTCATGCAAAACAGGAAGGACGCGCGTCTCTTGGCGCAGAACCTGGTGCGAGTCGCAACGGCGCTCGGCACGCGCACGGTGGCGCTCGTCACGAACATGGACGAGCCGCTCGGTACGACCATCGGCAACGCGCTGGAAGTCCGTGAGTCACTCGCCATTCTGCGCGGCGAAGGGCCGGTCGATTCGACCGAGCTCACGCTGCGACTCGGCGAAGAGATGCTGCTCTTGGCGCAAAAGAAGGCGCCTTCCGAGCGGGCGCGAGCGCAGGCTCGCGAGCGCCTGCTGGGCGCGCTGGGCAGCGGTCGCGCGCTCGAGATCTTCGCCCGGATGGTCCGGCTTCACGGCGGCGATCCGTCGTTCATCGAGCGCCCCGAAGTCCTGCCGACGGCGCGTCACGTCGTAGCGGTGAAGGCGGGAGAGAGCGGCGTCATTCAGGCCGTCGATGCGAGGCGCTTGGCCGAGGTTGCGCTCTCGCTCGGGGCCGGGCGTCTGCGTGCCGAGGACAGGGTCGATCCCGCCGTGGGTGTCGAATTACGCAAGAAACGGGGCGACCGCGTCGTTCGTGGCGAGGAGCTGTGCCTGATCCACGCGCAGAGCAAGACTGGCCTCCCCCTCACCCAGGCGCGGGAGGCCTTCCACATCGGCGCCCGGGCTCGCCGCGCGCCCGCGCTCGTGTGGGAACGCATCGGCTGAGATCTTGGGAAAATCGACGTCGGGGGCCTTGCGCCATTGTTCGAAAATATTAGAAGTAATGCGTGACCTCGAAACTGGAGCGACATGCCGAGCAGCTGGCCGCGCTCGGGCACCCCGTGCGCCTCGGCATCCTGCGCCTGGTGGTGCAGGGCGGCCCTGACGGGACCGCTGCCGGTGACATCCAGGCCCAGGTCGACATGCCCGCCTCCACGCTGAGTCACCACCTCAAGCGGCTGGTCGAGGCGGGCCTTCTCAGCAGCCGCACTGAAGGCACCTTCCACTTTTACGCTCCCGAGTTCGAGGCGCTGCGCGCGCTCACCGACTACCTGTGGGAAGACTGCTGCAAGCGCGGCAACACCAAGTGCTGCTGATTTTTTGGCTCTCATTGTTCGAATAATTTGGAAGAAAGAAAGGTATCCCATGCACGTTCTCAAGCCTCATGTTTCTCTCAACGTTTCCGCGATCGACGCTTCCGTGGCCTTTTACGAGCGCGCCTTCGGCGTGTCGGCGACCAAGCGCCGTCCCGGCTACGCCAAGTTCGACCTCGCGGAGCCCTCGCTGAACCTGACCATGACCGAGGCGCCTCGGACGGGCATCAACGCCAGCCACTTCGGCATCCAGGTGGCCAGCACCGACGACGTGCTGGAAGCGAAGGCGAGGTTCGAGGCCGCGGGCCTCAGCACCAAGAGCGAGGAGGACACTGCTTGCTGCTATGCCGTGCAAGACAAAGTGTGGGTCGAGGATCCCGACGGCAACGCGTGGGAGGTGTTCGTGGTCAAGGGCGACGCCGCCGTCATGCGCGAGACCAAGACCACGTGCTGCGTACCGACCGGCAGCGCCGGAGAGTCGAGTCAGTGCTGCTGAAGCGCGCTGTGGGCGAGGGGGTGGCCACGGCTCACCTCCTCGCCATCGTCGTGGGCTCTGGGATCATGGGAGAGCGCCTCGCGGGCGGCAACGCCGCGGTGGCGCTCTTGGCCAACGCGCTGGCCACGGGAGCGGGCCTGTTCGTGCTGATCTCGACGTTTGGGCCGATTTCGGGCGCCCACATGAATCCGGTCGTGACGCTGGTCGAGGCAGTGCTGCGACGGCGGAGCCCGTCCGAAGTACTGGCGTATTGGACGGCGCAGTTCGTCGGCGCGGGCCTGGGCGTGATGGCAGCGCACTTCATGTTCGAGCTTCCTCTCGTGCAAGTCTCCGCGCACGCGCGCTCTGGGGTCGCTCAGGTGGCCAGCGAGACGCTGGCCACCTTCGGTCTCGTGGGCGTCATCCTCAGCGTCGCGCGCACCAAGCCCGCAGCCGTACCGCAAGCGGTGGCCGCCTTCATCACGGCGGCCTATTGGTTCACCTCCTCGACCTCCTTCGCGAACCCCGCGGTCACCGTGGCGCGCGCCTTCACCGACACCTTCAGTGGCATCCGCCCGAGCGACGTTCCGGGCTTCCTCCTCGGCCAAGCCTTGGGCGCTAGCCTGGCGGTGCCGCTCTTCAGCTGGCTCAGCCGAGCCGAAAGTACCCCATGAAAACAGTGATTTTTGCCTGCATCCACAACGCCGGGCGCTCGCAGATGGCGGCCGCTTGGTTCAATCGCCTCGCCGCCTCATCCAAGGCGCGCGCCGTTTCGGCTGGGACCGCTCCGGGCACTCGCGTGCATCCGGAAGTGCTGACCGCCATGCAAGAGGTGGGCATCGATCTATCGGCGGCTCGGCCCCAGCTGCTGACGGACGAGCTCGCGGCGAGCTCGAGCTTTCTCATCACCATGGGCTGCGGCGAGGCCTGCCCGCACGTACCTGGCCTACGCCGCGATGACTGGCCGCTCGAGGACCCGAAAGGCAAGTCGGTCGAGCGGGTGCGCGAGATCCGCGACGAGGTGAAAGCGCGGGTCGAGGCGCTGCTCGAGCGTGAAGGCTGGCGCTAGCGGAGCCGTGAAGCGGCGCGCCGCTTGGTCCGCGGAGCCTCAGTCGACGCTCAGCGGGTCGGAGATGTGGACCGGAAGGGCGCCGCCGGTCATTTGCTCGCGTTCTGCACGGACGAGCCTCGGCCCGGCGGCGTCACGCAAGCGCGTGGCCCCGCCGTGCAGCACCCAGCGCACGCGGAGCGGCGGCAAGGGCACTGCTCGGTCGTGGCGCGGAGCCGCCTCGATCGCCACCGTGACGGTCGTCCCCTGCCGCTCGGCCCGAAACTCCACCACACGTTCGGCGCCTTCTTGGTAGCCGAGGGACTGTCCATCGTCTTGCACGTAGCGCAGCACGCCACTGTCACCGGGGCGCAGGAACACGTGTACGTCGAACTCACGCACGAGCTGGTCTCCCACTGGCGCCCCGCCGTCTTCCGCGAGTACCGTGGCCTCGGGCGCCAGGGGCAGAAGCGTCCCCGCGCGCACGAAGAGCGGCACTTCCGCGAGCGGCACGCGCACGTCGAGCACCTGATGGCCCTCGTGCCACTTGCCCGTCCGTAGGCAATAGAAGTCGCCGTGCGGCAAGCGCAGGCTGCGTCGCCGGGCGGCCTCGACCACGACCGGCGCCACGAGCACCTGCCCGAGCGCGAACTGGTCCTCGCGCACGTGCCAGTCAGGCTGACTCGTCTCGTCGATGAAGGCAGGCGCGACGATGGGCTGTCCGTCTTTCTCCTGCGCGATGAACAGTTGGTAGAGGTAGGGGAGGAAGCGATAACGCAGGCGGATCAGGTGCCGCAGGCGGCGCAGCGTCTTCTTGGAGAAGGCCCAGGGCTCCTGGCGTCGCGACCCTTTGACGCTGTGATTCCGCAAGAATGGAAACAGGAAAGTGGCCTGATAAAAGCGGACCGCGAGCTCGTCCGTGGCGTCGCCGCCAAAGCCGGGCACGTCCGGACCGTTGAAGGGCACACCGCTCAGCGCGAGGTTGATGGACGTCGGGAGGGCGCCGGCGAGGTGACGAAAGCTCGAGACGTTGTCGCCGGTCCACACGGCGGCCTCTTGCGCGATGCCGAGTGAAGCGCTGCGCGTGAGGACGAAGGGGCGCTCGTCCGGTCGCGCTGCGAGGAGGCCCGCGCGCGTGGCCTTTGCCATTCCGAGCGCGTACTCGTTGTGGAACGCCTCGTGCGGATCGCGCCCCTGAGAAAAGAGCATCGACTCTGCTTCGACCGGGCCGGTAGACGGATCGTTCATGTCGACCCAGAACGCGTGGAAGCCCTTTTTGGCCAAGGCGGCGACTTCGTTTTCCCAGAAGGCGCGCGTCTCCTCCTGCGAAAAATCGGGAAAGTGCACCTCCCCCGGCCACACGATGCCGACGTAGGGTCGTCCGCTGGGCCCGAGGCAAAAATGGTTCCCAGCGAGACCTTGCTCGTAGACGCGGTATCCCGGATCGACTTTGACCCCAGGGTCCAAGATGGGCACGACGCGTCGCCGGCGAGCGCCGAGCGCGCCCCAGTCGAACCGACCGTCCAGCTCGGGCAGCGCTTCTGGGCGCGTGGTGAAGACGCGGTACCCATCCAGGTAGTCGATGTCGAGCCACAGACCATCACAAGGGATCCCGTGCTCGGCGAATTTTTGATCGAGCTCGAGGAGATCCGCACGCTCACCGTAGCCCCAGCGCGACTGATGATGGCCGAGAGCCCAGAGGGGAGGGCGGGGCGTCGTGCCGACCAAACGCTGGAGCTTCTTCGTGAGCTCGCGCAGGCTGGGCCCGACCAGGAAATACGCTGAGATCGGCCCACTCGCGGCGCCGAGATAGAGCTGCCCCGTCGGCCTGCCGGCACCGAGACCGTGCCCGGGGCCGAAGGGATCTTCGCCCGTCAGGCTGAGCACCGGGTTGGTCGCCATGAACGCGCGGCGCGTCGTGTCGAGCAGGACTCCGAAGAACGAGCCCGCACGTTCGATGACGAGATAGGGAATCGACGCGTAGCAGGCGTCTACCTCGGCGCGTCCGATCTGTTCGGGCGAGTAGTCGGCCCACACGTCCGTGTTCCAGAACTGCGACTTCAAGCCGGACTTCTCGAGTCGGCCCCACTTCTCGCCCATCCCGAAGAAGCGGTCGCTCGCGTCGCTCACCAGACGCAGCATCCACGAGGCGCCGCACACGCCGACCGAGCCGGCGGGCGCACCAGAGAGCTCGGGCCCGACCTGTCCCGGCTGGGGCCGAAGCGTGAATTTTCCATGTGCATCCAGCTCCGCTTGGTAGCTGCTCGGGCCGCCGTCACCGGCGCTCAGGTGCGCGAGTCGGGGGCCTCGAGTCGATGCTGCATCAACGCTCGACAGGCGGAAGACGTCGCTTCCGAGATCGTGCACCTCGAGACCGAGCGAGGTGTTGCCTGCGACGGCCTCGTCGCCGCTGACCCGCTCGACGAAGACGAAATTTCCGGGGTGCGGGATCTTGTGCAGGGCCAGCATGACGCCGCAGTCTCTGCGCTTCTTGCGCTCGCACCAAGCGGAGCGCGCCTCCGGGGCTCCCCGCCGGTTGACAGCCGTACGCTCGCGACTACCGTCCGAGCTCCCTTGGGGCCGTAGCTCAGCTGGGAGAGCGCTGCGTTCGCAATGCAGAGGTCAGGGGTTCGATCCCCCTCGGCTCCACCAACACCCGGGCCTTTCGCGTGGGAACGACGCTCTGACTAGCGGCCGCTGGCCGACCCACCCGTACGTCCGACGGGCCACGCCACCCTCAAATCGACCTGGACGTCGCGCCGACCTAACAGGGTGCGGAAAAACGCACCCTGCCGACGAGAACAGCCGTGCCCGCGCGGGGCAGTGGCTAGCGAAGGTGCGAAAACCCCTCACCAAGAGGGGGTTCTTCGCACCGATCTCGCTCGGCTTGCCCGCGCGGAGAAGCACGCAGGGTGCTGAAAAGACTTTTTCAGCACCCTGCTAAGCTGGGGGCCGGGAGGTGCAGGCGCTTCATGCCGGATTTGTTCGACTCGCTGGCCCAGCAACTGGCCACACTGCGAACCCTGCGTTCGTCCACCGGCAGTCACGTGCGCTCGTACGTTTGCCGGTGCGGTGCGCCCCTGTTCTTCGGCAATACCGAGTGCCTGACCTGCAAGTCAGCTCTGGGATTCGTGCCCGAACAGCTCGAGCTCGTGCCGCTCGATCCGGGCCCAGACCCGGACACCGTCCTGCCCGAATCGAGCGCTGACGTCTACAAATACTGCGGCAATCGCACGACGCCGGCGCTCTGCAACTGGCTTTTGCCTGGGAGTGATCCCACTCCGCTCTGCATCGCCTGCCGGCTCAATCGTACGATTCCCGACCTCGACGATCCGGACAACGCCCGCTACTGGGGCGCCATCGAAACGGCCAAGCGACGCCTGGTCGCGCAACTGCTGGCGCTGGGCCTACCGGTGAAGTCCAAGCTTCGAGAAGACGCCACCGCTGGCGTGATGTTCGACTTCCTCCGCGCGGCGCCCGAAGGTCCTCCGGTGACGACAGGCCATGCGAGCGGACTCATCACGATGAACGTCGAGGAAGCCGACGACGCCAAGCGCGAGCAGATCAAGCGCGACCTGCGCGAGCCGTATCGCACGCTGCTCGGACATTTTCGGCACGAGATCGGTCATTACTATTGGGATGCGCTGGTGGCGGAGACGAGCTGGATCCAGCCTTTCCGGGAAGTCTTCGGCGATGAGCGCGCGAGCTACGCCGAGGCACTGAAGCAGAACTACGAGCTCGGACCTCCCGCTGATTGGGCCACCTCCTACATCACGTCCTACGCCGCGACTCACCCCTGGGAAGATTGGGCAGAGACCTGGGCCCACTACCTGCACATCACGGACAGCTTGGGCACGGCGCTCGCCTTCGGCCTCCACGCCGACAGTCTCGAGGTGGAGATCACGCCGTTCGGTGAGGATGCCTTGTACGCTCCCGATGATCCTGCGGCCGCGTCCTTCCTGGCGCTGCTCAATGGGTGGATCGAGACGATGATGGTCTTGAACGAGCTGGCGCGCAGCCTAGGTCAGGCGGACTTCTACCCGTTCATCATGTCCAAGGCCGTGGTGGCCAAACTGCAGCTGGTGCAGATGATCGTCCGTGATGCGCCGTCGCGCCGCCCCGCAGCCGAGCCAGAACCGACGGCCTGATCCCGGGCGTTCGCCCGGCCCGCGGACTGCTGCGCGATGGGGCGCGCTGCCCGAGCCGCACCTCCCCATGATCGCGAAATGACAGGGGTATTTTCGACGGCGGCAAATTTGTGTTCATGATCTAGTGACACGGTAAACAGGTGCATGTATTGTGCCCACACTGGAAGCAGGACTGTGTTCTGCGCCCAGGCGGCTGAACAAATCCTTTCTCGGCGGTTCCGCCCTGCCGAGCACCTGGAGCGCACCACGTGGCCATCGAAGTTCCCAACGTCAACATCCTCATCGTCGACGACGACCAAGCCATCCTGGAATACATGCAGACCCTCCTGGAGAAGGATGGGTTCGAGGTTCGCACGCAAAGCGATCCGACGCGTGTCGAGGACGAGGTACGCCAAGGCTCCTTTCACGTCATCATCTTGGACGTGATGATGCCGCAGCTCGATGGCATCGAGGTGCTCAAGCGCATTCGCGCGATCGACAGCGACGTGGCCGTGGTGATGTTCACGGCGCACCCGAACCTCGAGACGGCCGTTGCCTCGATGAAGCTCGACGCCGTCGACTACATCAAGAAGCCCTTCAACGTCGACGAGTTCCGCGAGGTTTTGGCTCGCGTGATGAAGAAGAAGGGCCTGGCGCGCACCCCCGAAGAGCAGCTGCACAAGATCATCGGCGACACGATCCGCGGTCTTCGCAAAGACCAAGAGCTCACGCTCAAGCAGATGAGTCGCCGCACGGGCCTCTCGATCTCGCTCCTTTCGCAGATCGAGCGTGCCGAATCGAGCCCGTCGATCTCGTCCTTGTACAAGATCGCAGTGGCGCTCGACTCCAAGATCCACGCGCTCTTCGGCGACAACTGATCCCACGCTCGGGCCCGCTTCGCCCTGCTTCGCCCCGCGCACCTTCACGCGCTGTGATGGTGCCTGGGGCAGAGCTTTGTCGTCGTCTTGCATGGTTCATCAGCCACGGAGAAAATCGCGCGTTCATGCCGCCGAAATTCGCCTGCCAGTGAAGTGCGCGGCCACTATGAGGAAGCGCTGTCGGTCCCCCGTTTTCGCCTCCTCCGAACGATTCCCACGGGGCCCGCGGCGCTGCTTTCTCTCGACCTCTTTCCGCACCGCTTGCATCACCGCTTGGACCGACGTGACCCGCGGCGGGACCGTTCTCCCCCCACTGCGCTCACCACGTCGAGCTCACGACGCCGCGCTCGCTCCGCCGAGCTGGCCGACCGAGCTCACCCCGCTTGACGACGACTAGCCTCGACTAAGAGCGCCCACCCACGGCGCACCGCTTGAGCTTTTCGCTTCGCCGCCTCGAAAGAGTCGGCTCGAGCTTGAGGGCGCCTCTCCAAAAACCAGGAGGCGCCCTTCTTTTTTGGGGCGCCCCCTCCTGCTCGCCGACGGGCGGCGCCGCCCGTCGCGCCATCCGCCGCCACGCCGAGCCCACCACGCCGAGCCCACCACGCGCGCGGCGTCGCGCGCAGCCGCTCGCCCACCTGCGCGCCGCTCGTCAGGCTCGGAACCCCTCGACCTCACGGCACAAATCAGCCGGCGCGGCGCCCTCGGACGCGCCTTGACACCCCAGCACTCGGCCACCATAGTCACGGCCCCCCGGACGCCCGGGGGAGTTGCCGAAGTAGCTCAGTCGGTTAGAGCATACGCTTCATAAGCGTGGGGTCGCCAGTTCAAGTCTGGCCTTCGGCACCAGAGAAGACTCGCTCCCACGCGGCGAGACCTGGGTAGGAAGCTTTCTCGTTGATTACGTTCCTACCCACTCTCCTACCCAGGCCTGGGTAGGAACGCTCCGAATGAGGCTCCGCCGGCTGGTTTTGCCAGTCCGCGGGGCCCATGGCGTAGAATTCCAGGCCTATGCCGATGCGACACGGGGCGGTGGCGATGATCGATGCCCTTGGGTTCAAGGGGATCTGGGACAGGAACGGCGTTAGCCCGGACGCGGTGCTCGACAAGCTTCGCGGGATGCGGGACGCCGCAGCTGCGCACCAATATCGACGCGTTCCTACGGGCCATTTGAAGGACTCCGTACCAGAAGAGTACGACATCTTGGACAAAGCCGAACTCTGTTTTCTGTCCGACACGATCGTGATCGCAGTCCCTGCATCACCGGAAAGCGAGAAGCAAACCCGCACGGGCCACCACTTCAGCGTCCTCTATCACTTCCACGCGATCCGGCAGTTGGCGGCAATTGTCTCCGACGTTCTACGGTCTGCTGCCCAGGGAGCGCCCGTGCTTGCCTACCGTGGATGCATGGCAGTCGGAGACTTCATCGTGGAGCAACCGTTTGTCATTGGGCCAGCCGTCGACGAAGCCGCCACCCACATGGACCGAGCGCAGGGTGCGTTCACGTGGCTTGCCCCAAGCGCCGAGGATGCGTGGGACAGGTGCTTGAACACCATTCACTTTAGCCGGAATGGGAAGTCCGTGGACCCGATCAGCACCTCGATTCGGTACGGACTCGTGCCGTACTCGGTGCCGCTCAAGGGCGGCGACAGCTATCAAACCTATGTGGTATCCCCATTCGACGAGCCATTCTCAAGCTCCGAGGCGGGCCACCTCCACCTGCAGATCCAACAGACATTCCAAGGTCCACTCGATGTCCAGGTGAAGCGACAGAATACCCTGTCCTTCCTCGCGAAGACACGAGAAGTGCTGCAAGCCCTCGCGGCTCAGGACACCGATGCCGAAGCCACGGGTTCGAGTTCCAATGACTCGGGCTCGGAGAGTCCGCCCTGAATCACGCGAAGGACGCGAGCCAATGATGCACGCTGCTCCTCGGGTTGCACCGTCGAGTAGTGACGCTGCATCTGCTCGGTAGCATGCCCAGACACCGACCGGGTTGACGTGCCCCGGGAAATTTGGCCCAGTTGTTAGTTGAGAGAGATGCCCTTCTGACGGCCTTTCACGAAAGGAAGAGCCATGAAGAAGAGCCGATTCAGCGACGAGCAAATGGTGCGCATCCTGCGCGAAGCGGAGGCCACGAGCGTGGCAGCTGCCGCGAAGAAACACGGCGTGTCCGAGCAGAGCATCTACATCTGGAGAAAGAAGTTCGCTGGGATGGGCTCGACGGACGTCAAGCGCTTGAAGGAACTCGAGCAAGAAAATGCTCGGCTGAAGAAGCTCCTGGCCGAAGCGGCCCTCGACATCGAGGTGCTCAAGGACATCAACTCAAAAAAATGGTGAGCACGCCGGCGCGAGTGCGACAGGTCGAGCGAGCGGCGGAGCTCGGCCTGTCGGTCCGGCGTGCATGCAGAGTCCTGGGCGTCCCACGGTCGCTGACGCGCTACGAGCACAAGCAGCCCAAGAAAGATGCAGCCGTTGTCGCGGAGATGCAGAAGCTGGCAGCGCGGTACCCTCGCTACGGCTACCGGATGATTCGAGTCTTCCTCGGTCGCGCGGGGCACCCGATGAGCGTCGAGCGCATGCATCGGCTCTGGAAGCAGAATCGCCTCCAGGTGCCGAAGAAGAGCCGCAAACGGCGCAAGGCCGACGCCCGGCCTCGCCCCGACCGACCGCTTCGCCCCAACGAAGTCTGGGCGTGCGACTTCGTGTTCGATGCGTGCGCCAACGGGCAGAAGCTCAAGTGCTTCACCGTCATCGATGAATGCACGCGAGAGTCGCTGGCTATCGAGGTGGCCGGGTCGCTGCGAGCTCGACAAGTGATAGATGTATTAGAACGACTCGTTGCCGAGCGCGGCCCACCTGGAGCACTCCGCAGCGACAACGGCCCAGAATTCGTTGCTAGGGCGCTACTCGAATGGATGCTCGACCGCGGCATCGCTCCGGGGCACATCGACCCGGGAAAGCCCTGGCAGAATGGCACGGACGAGTCCTTCAACGGCCGCTTCCGCGACGAGTGCCTGAACGCCGAGTGGTTTCGGTCACGCGCCGAGGCCAAGCCGCTCATCGAAGCCTGGCGCAGGCACTACAACGAAGTCCGCCCTCACTCCTCCCTCGGCCACATGACGCCGAAGGAATTTCGCTTACACTACGAACTGACCCACAACCGGGCTGTCGAGGGCATTTCCTAAACCTTCGCTTGGTCCAAAAATCCCAGGCACGTCAACGGATTCTACGCCGCCGCTGGGCGTCGAAGAACCGCAAACTCCCGGTAGACATCTCGATCGATCAACTTGTCCAACAGTGGGTCAAATCTATTCTTGTGGCGCTGCCAAGAGCCAAATCCCATCAGGTGGTGTTCCTCATCGTCCGGGTCTTTCACCGGGTCGTAGTTGGGCATCGCCCTGATGACTTCAGGTGCCACCTTTTCCAGGAAGTCCTTCGCCACGTCGTGCAGTCGAATCTTGTTCCCGCTCTTCAAGTTCGCGGCGGTATGCAACTTCGCCTTGAGGACGGCATGTTCCATGTCGCGACTGTCGAAGCATCCCCTGTAGGCGTCCTTCATCTCTTTCACGAGCGCGGCGCCGCCAGGCGAAACCAACACCGTCTCCGCGCGGCGAATTAGGCCTCGCAAGGGTGGTTTGATCGTCACTTTCGCCTTAGTAAACAGCTCTCGTCCTTTTGCGCGGATTGAGAACAACAACTCCGACTCTTCTGCAGTTGCGTCGGCATCGAATGCTCGCAGCTTGGCATCAAGCGCCTTCCAGATTTCAGGTGCCTCTGGCGTCGGCTCAACGAACCGTTCGGTCTCCGTGAAGTCGTACGCAGACACGCGCTTCCTCAAGAACTCCGCCAGATGGGGAAGTAGTTGTTCTCGCAAACGACGGCGCTCTTGGTAACGAGTCTTGAATGGATACATGTCCACGAGTTCGTCGATTGAAACGAGCTTCGCGTCCTCTCGGACCAATCTCCCTGACCTGATCAGACTCCCGACCGCTCGATCGAAGCTCTGCTCGAAGGCCTTCCGGATTATTGCTTGACCCTCCTCGTTCGGCTCCACTGCATCCGCCGCATCGGCAAGTTCCCAACGCACGCGATCCAGGGAGATTGATCCCTCAAGTGGAACTACCTCCAGAATCTGGCGTTGCATGTTGCCGGGTCCGCGTGACACTTAAGTGTATACTTCTCTTGGCGAAGGGAAACCACACAAAGAGGCCCCCTTAAAGAAGGCGAGGATCACGAAAATTGTCGTAATTACTTCGCAAATTGTGTGGATGGTTTCCGGCATAAGGGTAGTCTGACACTAAATCTGCAGCGGTCAAAACCCTGCCGCCGGCCGAATCGGACCCCGGGGAACCCACCCACGCCCCCCCCCTGGGTAGGAAAACCTCCTCTCCTACCCAGCTTCCTACCCAACCCCCGTCACGGCTGGTCACGGTCAGTCACGGCCCGTCACACACACAAACGGACGGGAGGCTTTTCGAAGCCTAAAAAGGCTGCGAGAGAGAGGTTGGTCCATTTTCATAAGCGTGGGGTCGCCAGTTCAAGTCTGGCCTTCGGCACGAAGAAAAGGCTGCGTCCGTGATTGCAGCGTCTGGAGTACGCCGGTCGCCGTCAGTCTGGTCGACGCGTGAATACGTACTCCTCGGACGCGCCGTGGAGGTGCAGGGTGGACGTCGTCGCCGTGTAGAGGCGTGGGGCCGAGGGCGTGGCCTCCGGGCAGCTGTAGGCGAACGAGAGCTCGAGCCCGCTGGTGCTGAACTCCCCGAAGTAGCCCTGGGCGGCCGACTCGTTGGAGTCGATGGCGCGAAACGTGCCGTCGGATCCGAACTCGATCACGCCGGAGTACAGGGCGCCGAAGCCCAAGTAGATGTCGTCCGGAAGACTCGCGGTGTACCGCTGATAGGCCGTCAGGTCGTAGACGCCAGGCTGGACCGGTCCGCCGAGCGCCTCGGGCGCCTCGCCCTCGACCCATCGGCCTCGGATCACGACCTCGCGCTCGAGCGACACCTCGCAATCCCCGCCCAGCGGCGGAAGATCGCCCAAGCCACCATTGCCCCCGGAGCCGGCCTCAGTGCCGCCTGTCGCGTTCGGGCTTCCTCCCGCGTCGGTGCTGCCGCCAGCGCCGTCCGCGCCGCCGCCCCCCGTGCCCTGAGACACAGCCCCACCGGCTCCCCCGGTGCCACCGTCAACCGGAGGATCGCCACATGCCGCGATCAGTGAGCTCGTCACGAGGCAGAGGGACACGACCGCGGCCCGGTTGGTCATGGCCGATCTGTAGTCTTTGTGAGACGCGCCGTCACCGCAAGAAGCTTTGCATTGCTGGCGCCTGCCGGGCGACTACGCCTTCCTGGCGACGATGAAGGCGATCTCCCGGCTGGCTCCGACGTCGGGCATGCGGACGTCGACGAAGCCTGCTGCTCGCATTTCGGCGTGCAGGGTGCCGGCGGAGAGCACCTGGACCATGGGCGCCAGGCCGAGCACGCGCATGACGGCGAGGATGGGGGCGTAGGGGACGCGCGAGTGCGCGAGGCACACCGTCGACGACACGAAGAATCCGCCCGGCCTCAAGAGGCGATGGATCTCTGCGAGGACAGCCGTGCGATCGCTCACCAGGTGGAGCAGGCTGTAGGCGGTGACGCCATCGAGGCTGGCCGGTTCGTGCGAAGAGGGAGTGCCGACAGCGCCCACCTCGAAGGTGGCATTCTGCACCCCGAGCGTGACGGCTTTGTCGCGCGCGATGCGCACCATCGCTTGAGAGTAGTCGAGGCCGTACGCCTGGGCGGCAAAGGGCGCCAAGCGCAGCACCAGCGAGCCTGTGCCGCATCCGAGGTCGAGCACGCGATCGGTCGAGCGCAGGAGCGAGCGGGTGATGGCAATCTTGCGCTCGAACGCGTTGGGATCGGCGACGGGCTGACGCGAGTACTTGGTGGCGATCTTGTCCCAGAAGTGAGCGTCGGGGCTGGGGGAGGCGGCGAGCGCATTCATGTCAGAAGCTCCCCGCGAGACTCAGGTAGAATCCGTTCGGCGACGGCGCTCCCGAAAGCGCCACGCGGCGAGGACCGCCCACCAGGGCGAAGCCTCGCTCGACAGGCGTGGGCACGAACCACTCCACGGCGCTCTCGGTGACACCGATGGCGCCACCGGCCACCAGCGTCGAGCCGAGCGCGCGCCGCTGATCGTCGGTGAGCGTCCCGAGCTCGCCTTCGAAGGTCAAAATGCCCAAGGTGATGCTCGTCACGCCGAGCAAGCTGCCCACCACGGCGCCCGTGCGGCGCCGCACTTTCGCCTTCTCCGCGAGCTTCTGCCAGCGGCGCTGGAGCTCCTCGTCCGAGAGCGTCCCGGACTTGTGCTCGAGCAGCTCGATGTCGCTCGGCACGAGCAGGTTGCCCAAGCTGCCGAGGGCCGTGATGCCGCTCGCCACCCAGAGCGCGTGGGACCAGGTCATGTCGGGCGCTTCTGCCGCGAACCCGACGCCAAAGAGCGCGCCTGCAGCCGTGAAGCCGAAGGCGCTCTCTCCGTAGCGCTCGAGGCGCCCGGTGGCCGCAAACTGGGTGAGGGTGGGGCGGAGCGGCGCCCCGCTGTGCGGCGCTGGGGGCGCGGCAGCCGGAGGAGGCGCGGGAGCACTCGGGGGAGCAGCGTCCTCGGCGAACGCCGCAGGGGCGAGGAAGAGGACGGCGGACGGGAGGAAGAAGCAGACAGGGTTTCTCATGGGGAACTCGGGTGTGACGGGATGGCGCGCGGCCAGCCTCACTCCTCCCTTCGTTCGAGCTCCTCGGCTTCTTTCAGCACTGGTCGCTTTTGTTGATCTGCTCCCGAATTTTCCCCGACCGAGCACCGGCTCGAAATAAATCGGGCCGGCCGGGCGAAGGGAAAGGAGCATGCGTTGGTCGCTTCGGGCACCCCTCTTCGCCTACTCTGCCCGGCGCGACTCCTCGCACTTTCCACGCCCCATGGATGCTCTGGCCGCATGTCGACCTCAGGTGGAAGCCTTGGTCGCTCGCATTCTGCGCCGAGCGAAGGACGACCCCGATGTTCAGGACTGCACGCACGAGACCCTCAAGCGGGTCATGGAACAGAAGGAGCGCCGCCACGACGACTCGCCGCTCCTGCCGTGGGTGCTCGGCGTCGCGCGCCACGTGGCGCTCGATGCCTTGCGCTCGGAATACCGCCGCCGGGCTCGGAGTGGACCCGCGGGGCCGAGCGATGGAAGAGACGATCCCATTCAGCTCTTGCCCAGTCATGAAGCCAGCCCAGAAGCACAGGCCTCCGAGCGTCAGCGCATGCACGAGGTCGGCAAGGCCTTGGCTGCGCTCCCCAGAGAGCAAAAGGAGGTGCTCCTCGCGCTCCATGTCGAAGGGCTCAGCTATCGAGAAGTCGCTGCCCGCTTCGACGTCCCCATCGGCACCGTCGGAACCTGGGTGCTCCGGGGCCGCGAGACGCTCGCCCAGGCCCTCGAGCGTGCTGAAACGCACGCAGCCCGACCGCGCAAGGAGAACACATGACTAAACCATCTCGTTATCCTCGAGGTCTCATCTGGCGACCCGATGGACACGTCTCCGACTGGGTGCTCTCGGCGCTCATCGATGGCCAAGACGACCTCCTGCTCGAGGATGCCGTGGCGCATGCAGACTCCTGCGACGAATGCGGAGCGCGCCTGGGCCTGATGGCGAGCGCGGCTTTTTCGGTGGGCGAAGACTTGAGGCTCTGGTCAGAAGAGCAGCTCGCCGAAAGAGTGCCGTTCCCGGCGCGCGCGTTCTCCGCGGTGGCCCTGCTCATCGCCCTGGCTGGAGCCGGCCTCATCGCCGCGCGAGGGCCGGCTTGGCTCGAGCTGCCTCACAAGTTGATCACCTTCTGGCGCTGGAGTCGGGCACTCGGGCCCGTAGCCAGCGAGCGGCTGGACGCTCTCACCCTCGCGTTCGGCTGGCTCGGCCTCCTCTCCATCGTCCTGGGTGCGCTCGCCGTTGCCCAGCGCTCTTCGTTTTCCTCGGAACAGGGATCCCAGTCGTGAACCAATTTCCTCGTCCGTTGCTCCTCAGCGCTGTTTTGACGTTTTGCCTCTTGCTCACGCCGCTCGTGGCCCGTGCCGCGATCGAGCGGAGCGGGGTCTGGCCGCCGGAGGAGCGCGTAACGCTCACTCTCACCGACGTGCCGCGGACCGAGGCGATCCGTCGCCTCGCCCAAGAAGCCGGCTGGAGCGTCGTGCAGCAAGCCGTGGGACAGGATCCCGTCTCGCTCGACGTTCACGACGAGCCCGCCGAGAAGGTGCTGCTGATGCTGCTCTCGGGACAAGACGGCACCATCGAGCGTGATGGCTCGCTCGTCTCGATCCGCGGTGCGACTCCCCGAGCGACAGCGAACGCTGACGACGCGACGAAGTTGCCCGTGGCGACGCCCACCAAGCCCGACGAAGATCTGTTCGTCCCGGAACGCGGTCACGTCGGCAAGGATCAGAGCGTGAGGGACGTCTTCGTCTTTGGTTCGGTCGTGATCGAGGGCACGGTCACCGGAAGCGTCGTCGTGTTCGGAGGAGAGGCGCGCTTCGCCCGGGGAGCGCGCGTGCGTGAGGATGTCATCGCGTTCGGTGGCAGCCTGGACATCGAAGACGGCGTCGCCATCGGTGGCGACGTGGCGGCTCTCTTCGGCACGCTGAAGCGCGGCACCGAGTCGCCGCAGAGCTGCATGGCCTGCGTCGACGAGAAGCGCGATCCGTGGGCCGAATTCTTCGAGAAGCTCTTCGGCAATCTCGCCAGCGGCGCCGTCGCCTGGCTCCTCGGCGCCATGCTGATTGCGCTCGCACCGGCGCGCGTCGAGCGCCTGCGCGTCGAAGTCGAGCGGCGACCGTGGCGGAACGTCGGGCTGGGCCTGCTCGGCGCAGCCGGTCTCGTCCTCACCGCGGCGACGCTCGTCATCACCTTGATTGGCATCCCGCTCGCCGTCGTGCTGGTCGTGCTCGCGCTCGTCGCCACCTACCTTACGTTCTGTGTGGTGCCCCTGGCGGCGGGACGCCGTCTGGCCGGCGAGCGTTCGCGGAACCCGTACGTGCACCAGGCGATCGGCTGCGTGCTGCTCTTCGTCGTGCTGTCGATCCCGGTCGTGGGCGGCATCTTCAGCTTCGTCGGCACGCTGCTCGCGCTGGGCGCGCTCATCAGAACGCGAGCGACCCTGATCCCCGCGCCCTTGGGTCAGCCGGCGAGCTGAGCGCGGCTCTGGCGAGGTCGCGCGGGTTCGCCTGCGTGGGGCTCTGGACTTTCCGGGAGCTGTCGCGGAGCATCGAGGCTTCGACATGGCCTCACGAGATCGGTTCATCCAGTCCAAGTGGTTCTTCCGTGCGGCGCTGCCCCTGACCTTGAGCTTGGTGCACTGCGGCGGGACGGCGCCGACGGACGTCGATGGCACCGGCGGTGACGCCGGCTCGGGCGGGAGCGGCTCGGGCGGTGAGGAAGGGGACGATGGCACGGGTGGCGTCGTCGGCTCCGGGGGGGAGACGAGCTCCGGCGGGAACGACGCGGCTGGGGGACAGGACGGGTCGGGTGGGCGAGAGAGCTCGGGCGGGCAGGGTTCTGCTGGTGAAGGGGGCTTCGGGGGCGACGAAGGCTCGGGTGGCGACGAGGGCTCGGGTGGGGACGAAGGCTCGGGAGGCGACGAGGGCTCGGGCGGCGATCCCGGTGGTGGTGGGGGCTCCGCCGGCAGCCCTGGCAGCAGCGGCGGTTCCGGTGGCAGCGGTGGCGGCGACGGCTGCGTGGGCGACGAACAGTACGACGAGCTCGCGGACGCGTGCTTGGAGCCGATCCCTTGCGACGACGCAGGGAGCCCGTTCGGTGGCGGCGACGGAAGCGAGCAGTCGCCCTACCTGATTTGCAGCGGGGCCCACCTGATCGCGATGGATGACAATGCGATCGGCGACGGCAATTTCTTCGTGCTGGCAAAGAGCCTCGACCTGTCGACCGTCTCGAACTTCCTGCCCATCGGCGGCGACGGTGACGACTTCATAGGCACCTTCGATGGTGCAGGACGAGCGCTCGTGGGCCTGCTCATCAATCACCCGGGAGTGAACGTCGTCGGCCTCTTCGGCAGACTCGCTGCGGCGAGCTCCGTGGAGCACCTGAAGCTGATCGACTTCACCGTGGTGGGCGGGTCGACGACGGGCGTTCTCGCGGGGAGCTCCGCCGGTGACGTCTTCGACGTGCAGGTGTCGGGCTCGATGGAGGGTGGAAACGCGCTCGGTGGCCTCGTAGGCTCGAGCAGCGGCACCATCGATTCGTGCACGTCGAGCGTCGATCTCGAGGCCTACGACCTGGCCGGGGATGGCGTCGGCAGCCTCGTCGGTCTTCTTCATGGCGACATTTACGACTCGAGCGCTTCGGGCGATGTCGGTGGTGACTTTCGTGTCGGTGGCCTGGTCGGTGACGTCAGCGCCGGCGCCCTGATTGCGAGCTCCCAGGCGTCCGGCGTCGTGCTGGGGAACGGGGTCGTCGGTGGCCTCGTGGGGCGGCTGAACGAGGAGGCCCAGATCACCAATGGTGAGGCGACGGGCAGAGTCGAGAGCGTCGGCAACGGTATCGGAGGGCTGGTGGGTGGCAGCGACGGGGACGTCTTCTATTCACGCGCCAGCGGCGAGGTGGAAGGAGGCAGCTACGTCGGAGGCCTCGTCGGCGACACCGCGTACATCTTGATCGAGGGCTGCGAAGCCAGCGGTGACGTGACGGGCGCATCCGTGGTCGGCGGATTGGTCGGTCGCACGGAGGAGAACCACATCGTCCGATCGAGCGCGTCCGGCAATGTCGAGGCCGTGGCGACCGCCGGGGGCCTGGTCGGTTGGCATGACGCCCTCATCGAGGAGTCGTTCGCCTCCGGCAGCGTGACCAGCACGTCGCACACCGGGGGCCTGGTCGGCCACAGCACCATGAGCGCGACCATCCGGGACTCGTACGCGCTCGGTGCGGTCATCGGCGTCGTGAGTGGCGCCGGAAGCAGCGGCGGGCTCATCGGCGGCGGCGATGGAGCCATCGTCTCGCGCTCCTATGCGTACGGCGCCGTCACAGGTCCTGCTCCGCGGGGCGCCCTGGTGAGCACGGAGGTGGGGTTCACGCTGATCAGCTCCTACTATTTGTCGCCGACGGGCCTGGCGGATGGCCCCGGCACCCCGCTGACCGCGGCTGAATTCGGCGACCCCGCGAACTTCGCTGGCTGGGACTTCGCCACCATTTGGGTCATGTCCCTCTCCGCCGGCCGCCCCTTTCTCGCTTGGGAGTGACGGCGCTCCCGGCTCAGTCGAGCCCGGTTCTACCGGGCACCCAGTACGTCTTGGTCTTGATGTGACGGATGCCGTCGCGACGCAGGGCGTCCCGCGTGGCCACGATCAGCGGCGAGCCACCGGTGAGGGCGACGAGCGCGTCGGGCCACTTGGCCAAGTGCGCGCTCACGGCCCGCGCCACATCGGCGTGGTTTCCCGCGGGCACCACCAGGGCCTCGCGCAGACCGACGGACGCGGCCCCCTCGTGGACGTCGGACGCAGCGTTCGACTGGATGATGGCGTGGACCTGTCCCGGCCTCGCCGAGCTGAGCGAGGCGGCGACGGCCACGCTGGTCTCGTCTCCCACCAGCACGACTCGTCCGGCCGGCAGCTCCAGCGAATGCTGCGGTCCCACGAATGGGAGCACCTCGCCGACGCGGGCGCTCGACAGCCAACGCGACCCGGGTCCACCGGCGTGCTTCCAGCCGAGCAGCAGTAGGCCCTCCGGCGCCAGAACCGGCGTGTACGTGCGCACGTCGTCGGAGGGCAGCAGGATTTGGACCTTCGTCCCGGCCGGGAAAGTTCCGAGGTCCGAGCGCAGGACCACGCGCGCAAAGCCGCCGATCTGCTGCACTGCCTCCACGACGGCGCGCCTGAGCAGCAGCCCCGACATCAAGCGGATGATCTTGCCTTTGGCCGATGACACCGTCTTGTCTTACTTCGAGGTCCCCGCCGGGGGTAGGCTTTCGGGCGCGCACCATGAGCGAACCGATCTTGCCCACCGGCCCCGAGCTCCGCGACGGAGTGAAATGTTCCGACGTTCCCGAAGGAGGCCTCCTGCGCTGCCGCGTCGGCGACGAGCCGGCCTTGCTGCTCGAGCAGGGCGGTGAGTTCTTCGCGGTGGCGGCCGCATGCTCGCACTACGGGGCGCCGCTCGCGGACGGCGTGCTCGTCGAGGGCACTTTGCGCTGCCCTTGGCACCACGCCTGCTTCGACGTGCGCACCGGGGAGGCCGTGGGGCCGCCCGCATTGCGACCCATCGACACCTGGACCGTCGTGCGCGAGGGCGATCAGGTGCGGGTCACGGACAAGCGCAGCCTGCCGCTGGCACCCGCGGCGAGCGGCCCGGCGTCGGTCGTGATCGTGGGCGCAGGCGGCGCGGGTGACGCAGCCGCCGAGATGTTGCGACGCTTGGGCTTCCAAGGGCCCGTGACGCTGCTGTCCAAGGACGATGAGGGTGCGCCCGTCGATCGCCCCAACCTGTCCAAGGACTACCTCGATGGCTCGGCGCCCGAGGCGTGGATCCCGCTGCGTGGGGAAGACTTCTACCGCGACCAGCACATCCAGCTGATGCCCGGAGCCGAGGTCGTCGGCATCGACGTGGCCGCCCGGGAGGTCGGGCTGAGTGATGGCCGGAAGGTGTCCTATGGGGCCCTCGTCCTCGCTACCGGAGCCAGCCCCGTGCGGCTGAATTTGCCCGGCGCGACGCTGCCGCACGTCCACGTGCTCCGCACGCTGGGTGACAGCCGTGCCGTCATCGCACACGCAGCGACCGCAGAGCGCGCCGTCGTCATCGGCTCGAGCTTCATCGGCCTCGAGGTCGCTGCCTCACTCCGCAAGCGGGGGCTCGAGGTCCACGTGGTATCGCCGGATACGATTCCACTCGGCCGCATTCTGGGTCCGGAGCTGGGCGCCTTCGTGAGGAAGCTCCACGAGGAGCACGGCGTCGTGTTTCATTTGGGCAGGAAGCCCCAGAGCATCGACGAGGCGTCCGTCACGCTCGACGACGGCACGCGCCTGCCTGCCGAGCTCGTGGTCATGGGCGTCGGTGTGAGGCCGAATACGGCGCTTGCGGAGGCGTCGGGTCTCACGGTGAAAAGCGGCATCGTGGTCGACAGCGCCTTCCGTACCAGCGCGCCCGACATCTACGCCGCGGGGGACGTCGCTCGCTATCCGACCCCGGATGGCGACCTGCGCATCGAGCATTGGGTTGTGGCGCAGCGCCAGGGCCAAGCCGTCGCGCGCAGTCTGCTCGGCCTCCCGGTGGGTCCGCTCGCAGTGCCCTTCTTCTGGAGCCAGCACTACGACGTGGGCATCAACTACGTCGGCCACGCGGAGGCGTGGGACGCGCTCACGATCGCCGGCAGTGTGGAAGGCCGCGACTGCCTGGTCGCCTATCGCCAGGCGGGCCGCATCCTCGCCGTCGCCAGCATCTATCGCGATCAGGCGAGCCTCCTGGCAGAAGCAGCGCTCGCTCGCGGCGACCAGGCCGCGCTCGAGGCATTGCTGTCTGTATAGGTCGTACTCGTAGGGCGGGGAGCGAACGGCCGTTCGGTCCGTTATTGACCCGGGAAGACAACGCCGCTAATCGTCAGCCAATAAAATGCGCGATTGTGTCCGCCGCGTCGTCATTGGGGCGTGTTGGTGAGGACGGTTTTGATCGCGCGGCTCGAGGCGAACTATGAAAAATGCATTGTGGGTCGCGCTGGCGGCACTCCTTCTATCGGCGTGCTCCGTGGAGGTCGGTGACGAGGCGCTGACCTTTGGCTCGAAGGATCAAGCCATTCAGCAAGCCCAAATTACCTGGCCCGGCTACGTCGGCCAGGCCGCCATTGCTACGTCGGGCGAGACGGCGAGCAGCCTGGGTAAGTCGGTTGGAACGCTCTTGCCGCCAGCGAACCCGGGGACCTGGGTCGATGGATCTGAAGGCAACTGTGGCGCGACCTTCATTACACCTCACTATGCCATCACGGCCGCTCATTGTCTGCGTGATTCGAGTATTGGGACGCTGCCTAGCGGAGCTCCCAACACGAGCTACCTGTTTCGCATCCGGCAGGTGACGTTGAGCAACACGGTGGGGACCCCGTTCCAGAACGCAGTGAAGGCGCAGGCGAAGGTCCGTTACCGGTCGGGGCAATCTGCCTGGCCCCATTGGGAGCGCGAGGCCAGCATGAGCTCCACGTACTACGCGGTCCAAGATCACACCTGCTCTTTGGCACGGCGTTGCAACGACGGAAAGAATGGCCAAAGGTACATGTGTCCGACCAACATTCGGCATCAAGTGCCGACGACGCAGGCCGACATCGCCCTCGTCTACTGCCCCGGCCGCCAGGCGACGGCCAGCTGGACCGCGGTGGAGACGGCGGACGTAGAGGCGACGAACGCGGGCGGCGATGGCAGGAGCATCGAAGTTCGATGGTTCCACGAGGTGCTCGAGCTCTCTACGCACAACCTCACGCGCGGAACGATCGCAAACAATTTCGCGCACTATGCGTTCTACGATACCGACCCTGAGAAGCCTCTCGCTTGGCGAGACAACTTTCACTACCGGGCGCCCTACGCGACCTTCGACTATTTTCCGATCATCACCCGGTACTCAGCCAGAAATGGCGATATCGGGTATCCGCTCGAAGCGACTGGGCGGATGAGTCCCACGCTCACGTACATGAACGCCTCGGTTTGTCACGGCACATCTGGGTCTGGCGTCTTCCTGATGGGCGGAGCCAACGGCCCACGTCTGCTCGGACCGGCCGTCGGTACCTGGGGGCTCGCCGGCCTCGACAACCAACTGTGCGACGACTTCAACAAGCCGCCGAGCGATGAAACGATGTCGTTCTTCACCTCGCAGCAGTTCACTCAGGTCATCGAAGCGCTCGTCGTGAGCGATCGACCCTGAGAACGAGCCAATGCACGAGCTGGGCAGGAGGGTCGTCTCATGCCCAGCGGCGGCCGCTCCTGTCGGGACTGACGTGAGCCGCCTGCTGTCACTAGCGCTCGGCGCGCCGGTGTCGTCCGCCCTCGGGTCGGGCGAGACTCGCGGCCGTGCTCTCTTGCTGCTCGCCATGATTGAGCGGCGCGGCTACGCCCGTGGGCAAGACCTGCCGAGAAGTGGCGCGCTCGCTGCGCCACCTTGGACGCCTTCGGCGCTGTGCCGCGCCTTCGGCGCTAAGCCTTCGGCTCTTGCGGTGGCTCGCTCTCGCGGCGCTCGGTGACGACCGAGAGGATGATGGCGGTGCTGACGGCGACCACGATCACCAAGAGCGAGAGCAGGGGCGGCACGCGGATGTGCGAGGAGATGAGCATCTTGATGCCGACGAAGGCCAGGATGCCGGCCAGGGCAGGCTTGAGCAGACGGAACTTCCCGAGCATCGACTGCAGCGCGAAGAAGAGCGAGCGCAAGCCGAGGATGGCGAAGATGTTCGAGGTGAAGACGATGAAGGGATCGAGCGTGACGGCGAAGATGGCCGGCACCGAGTCGACCGCGAAGAGCACGTCCGAGGCCTCGACGGCCAAAAGGGCCAAAAAGACGGGCGTGATGGCGAGCTTGCCCTCATGGCGGGTGAAGAACTCGCCGGGATGCGCTGGCGGCGCGACTGGGAACACCAGGCGCGCGAGGCGCACGAGTGGGTTCTTGTCGACGTCGACGTCGTCCCCACCTTCACCGGCCCGCAGCATCTTGTAGGCCGTCCAGATCAGGATCGCGCCGAGCGGGTAGATGAGCCAGTGGAACTCACGCAGCGCGGCCGTGCCTGCACCGATCATGACGCCGCGCAAAATCAGCGCGCCCAAGATGCCCCAGTAGAGCACCCGGTGCATCGATTCTTCGGGCACGCGGAAGGCGGCGAGGATGACGGCGATGACGAAGATGTTGTCGAGGCTGAGGAGCTTCTCGATCAAATAGCCGGTCAGGTACTTGAAGACGGCGTCTTTGCCGTCGAGCGTTTCCATGCCCTTGGGCAGCCCTGCCGAGAGCTCTCGCCCCCACGGCCCCTCATAGAGGACGTAGACGACGCCGGAGAAGAGCAGCGAAATCACGATCCAAACGGCCGTCCAACGCAGCGCGGCTGCGGTGCTCATGCGCCCTTGGCCGCGGTGCACGAGCCCGAGGTCGATCGCGAGCAAGAACAGGATGAGCGCGATGAAGCCGATCCAGGCCAGGGTGGGGTGGGAGATGGCAGGCATGTCGCGTGGAGGGGGAGGAGCAGTGTCGCGCCCAGGCGCTCGGCTCGCAAGCGGCGGACGAGCGGCCCCCGCGGCTCAGCCTGCCAGCTCCGGCGCGGAGAGCAACGCCTGCAAACGAGAACGGTCTCCCTGAGGAGACCGTCTTGTCGAGTTGTCGATCTGTCGGGGCGGTGAGATTCGAACTCACGACCTCACGATCCCGAACCGTGCGCGCTACCAAACTGCGCTACGCCCCGATCGCTTCTCGCCCCCGCCGGGGGGCCGGCTGGGGCGGGGGACAATGATGCGCAGAGCCTCGGGTGTCAAGCCACTCGAGTGGGGTGTTCGCAAAGAGCCGCACCCGTAGCCCTTTGGGCTAGCGCTTCAGGGCCTGGACCATCTCCGGCACGGCGGTGAAGAGGTCGGCCACGAGCCCGTAGTCGGCGACCTGGAAGATCGGCGCGTCCGGGTCTTTGTTGATGGCGACGATCACCTTCGAGCCCTTCATGCCGGCGATGTGCTGGATGGCCCCAGAGATACCGACGGCCACGTAGAGCGACGGCGCGACGATCTTGCCGGTCTGGCCGACCTGGAAGTCGCCCGGGCAGTACCCCGCGTCCACGGCCGCGCGGCTGGCACCGAGTCCAGCCCCGAGTGCGTCGGCCAAGGGCTCCATCACCTCGAAGAACCGCTCCTTCAGGGCGCGGCCACCCGAGACGACGACTTTGGCATCGGTGAGCTCGGGACGCGCCGACTTCACGGCGTCGAGCGAGACGTACTCGACGCGCCCGGCCGCCGCCGTGGGGGACGAGAAGCTGCCCTGTTCGATCGGACTCTTGCTGCCGCCCGGCTCGCTCGGATCGACCTCGCTCTGCCGCACCGTGGCGAGCTGGACGGCCCCTTCGAGCTGGCAGAAGCCAAAAACGTTGCCGGCGTACATCGGCCGTTTGTACGTGAGCTTGCCGCCGTCGACCGAGACGTCGGCGCAGTCGCCCGCGTAGCCAGCTCCGAGGCGTGCGGCCACGCGCGGCAAGAGATCCTTGCCAAAGCTCGTGGCCGTCGCAAACACGGCTTGGTAGCCGCGCGCGACCTCGGCCACGCTGGGCGCGAAGCGCTCCGCCACGTAGTGGCTGAGGCTCGCGTCTTCGATGCGGATGACCTTGCCCGCCCCGTGGGCGGCGAGCTCCTCGCTGGCGGCAGCGGTCTGGGCTCCGAGCACCAGGATGTCGAACGCCGCAATGGCGGGGGCTGCCTTCTTGGCGAAGGTGATGGCCGAGAGGGTGGCGCGCTTCAGCGCACCGTCTTCGGCGAGTTCTGCAATGACGAGTGCTTTGCTCATGACGGTCTCCTTCTGCTCGCTCAGAGCACTCGCGCCTCGGTTTTCAGCTTGTCGACGAGCTCGGCGGCGCTCTTGACGAGTACGCCCGCCTTGCGTGCCTTCGGCAGCTCGAACTTGCCGTAGGTCGACAGCGCCTGGCTCGAAGTGAGAGCCGATAGGGGCTTCACGTCGAGCGGCTTCTTCTTGGCCTTCATGATGGCCGGCAGCGGCGCGAAGCGCACGCCTTCGGCATACTTGAAGCCGCGGTCCGTCTTCTTCGAGTAGACGCTCTCGGGCGCCACGATGCGCAAGTCGACCGTGATGAGGCAGGGCGGTGTCAGGCGCAGGGTGAGCACACCGCCGTCGACCTCACGCCCGACCAAGAGCTTGCCATTGGCTTCTTCGACGATGGTGGCCGCGAAGGTCGCCATCGGAAAATCGAGGAGCTCCGCCAGACGCTGCCCCACCTGGTTGGAATCGCCATCCACGGCTTGTTTGCCCAGCAAAATGACGTCGGGCTTTTCTTCTTGGCACAGCTTGGCCAGCGCTTCTGCCACGACGCCACCGTCGAGCGCGCTGTCTTCTGCCTCGATGCGCACGGCGCGATCGGCACCGGTCGCCAAGGCCGAGCGGAGCTGAGTCTCGGTGTCCTTGTTGCCCAAGGTCACCACCACGACCTCGCCCTCGTGCGCCTTGGTCTTGCCGTCTTCCGTCAACCGGAGCGCAGCCTCCAGCGCATATTCGTCGAAGGGGTTGACCTTCCACTCGAGGCCCGAGGTGTCGACCGAACTCCCGCCCGCCCCGACTTTCACTTTGTTGGCGTGGTCCGGATCGCTGACTCGCTTCAACGCTACAAGAATCTTCACCGCTGTCTCCTCGCTCGTCTGGCTACCGGGTCTGCTGGCCGCAGCCGCCGGCGCGCACGTCTCTCTCAAGGTAGGGGGTGAGGGTGCGGCGTCAAGGCGGATCAGGTGGGATAAATTGCTGAAATTTTGGAAAAAAGTCGGGAATAGCAGCCGCCCACGGTCTGCGCCGAGGTGGGCACGCTCCCACAGGTCGTATTTCTTGGGGTATGAGAGCCGCTCCCCATGAACGGCTCCGCCGATTTTCTGGTCTTGGGCAGCGGTATCGCTGGCCTTTCCTTCGCTTTGCGTGCGGCCGAGTTCGGTGACGTTTTGGTGGTCACCAAGCGCTCCATGAGCGAATCGGCAACGGGTTGGGCTCAGGGCGGTGTCGCCGCCGTGCTCGACCCGGCCGACTCGTTCGAAGAGCACGCCAAGGACACGCACGTGGCGGGCGCAGGCCTCTGTCGTGACGAAGCGGTGGAGCTCTGCGTGCGTCAGGGGCCCGAGGTCCTGCGTTGGCTGATGGACCTCGGGGCGGCCTTCACCGCAATGGAGAGCGGCCAGCTCGATCTCGGTCGCGAGGGCGGGCACAGCGCCCGGCGGGTGGCTCACGCCGGGGACGTGACCGGGGCGGAAATTCAGAGGGCTTTGGTGGCGGCCGTCGAAAGCCACCCGCGGATACGAGTGCTCGAGTGGCACATGGGCGTCGACCTCATCGTCGAGAACAAGCGGGGCAAGCCGGAGCGCTGTGTGGGCGCCTACGTCTTGGACGAGCGGACGGGACGCGTCGACAAGCTCTTGGCACATGCCACCATCTTGGCCACCGGTGGCGCCGGCAAGGTGTACCTCTACACCTCCAATCCCGACGTTGCGACGGGTGACGGCGTAGCGATGGCGTACCGCGCGGGCGCCGAGATCTCGAACATGGAGTTCTTCCAGTTCCACCCGACGGTGCTGTTCGAGCCGCGCGCCAAGAGCTTCCTCATCAGCGAGGTGCTGCGGGGCGAAGGAGCGGTACTGCGCCTGCCAGACGGCGACGCCTTCATGAAGCGCCACCACGCGCTCACCGACCTCGCGCCGCGCGACGTCGTAGCGCGCGCCATCGACTTCGAGATGAAGCGCACTGGATCGGAGCACGTGCTCCTCGATATCACCCACAAATCCAGGCAATTCTTGGAGGATCGCTTTCCGAACATCTTTGCCCGCTGCGCGCAGTACGGCATCGACATGTCACGCGAACCCATCCCGGTCGTGCCTGCCGCCCACTACTCCTGCGGCGGCGTCTCGAGCGACCTCTTCGGTCGCTCCAGCGTGCCCGGCCTCTTTGCCATCGGCGAGACGGCCTGCACGGGCCTCCACGGTGCGAACCGCTTGGCCTCCAATTCGCTGCTCGAAGGACTGGTGTTCGCCAAGCAGGCAGCGCTCGAGCTCGAGACCCAGATCGCCGAGCTGCGAAAGCAGCCGCTGCCCGATGCGCCAGATTGGCAGGTGGGCGATGCCATTCCGAGCGACGAAGCCGTCATCATCACGCAAAACTGGGACGAGATTCGGCGCTTGATGTGGAACTACGTCGGTATCGTCCGCAGCGACAATCGCCTCGAACGCGCGGCGCGGCGCGTTGCTCTGCTCGAGCAAGAAATCCGCGAGTACTATTGGAAGTACCTGGTCACGCGCGACCTGCTCGAGCTCAGGAACATTCAGACGGTGGCCGAGCTCGTCATTCGCGCGGCGCAGGTGCGCAAGGAAAGCCGGGGCCTGCACTTCACCGTGAACCACCCCGAGTGGTCGGGCGGGCAAGCCAAGGAGAGCGTGCAGAAGCGTGGCGTGCCCGCGTACCTCGGTGCCTTGCCATGAATGCCCCCGCCAGGACCTCGGCTCCTTTTGGGCCGCTGCACGCAGTCCTCTGGATGTCGACGGCATTCTTCTGGATGCTGCTCGGCGCCATTCTACTCGGCGCCATCCGTCAGGAAGCCATGCAAGACATGGTCTCGCTCGGGGCGCTCAGCGCGGCTGTGTTTCTCCTGACCTCCGCCATGCTGACGAGCAAGCATCCGGCGGGAGACAGCGTCCGCTTGGCGCTCGGTCTGCGGCCGACCTCGCCCTGGTTCTTGCCGCTCGGCCTGATCGGGGGAGTGCTCGCCCAGGTGCCGGCCGAGGGCATCGTGGAGCTCGAGGCACGTCTTTGGCCGGGTGTCGAAGAAGCGGCGACCGCCCGGGCTGCGCTGCTCGAGCCTCACAATCCAATCCACGGTGTGTTCCTGGTGCTCGTGCTCGCGGTCCTCGTGCCCTTCGCGGAGGAAGCCTTCTTTCGTGGCGCCGTTTATGGCGCGCTCCGTCGAGCGGGGCGGACCGGCGTGAGTGCCGGCCTCATCACGGGCATCGGCTTCACGGTCAGCCACCTCGATCCGGCGCTCCTCGTGCCCATTCTGCTGGTGGCCGTGTTTCTGACGTTCCTGCGCATCGTCAGTGGATCGCTGTGGCCCTGTTTGGCGGGACACATCGGCTTCAACCTCGTCACGATGCTGGCCACCGTGCTCCACGTTCCCGAGGGCGTGCTCGAGTTTTCGACGCTGACCTTTCAGCTCGGTGCGGGAGGAGGATTGGTCCTGATCGTGCTGCTTTCACTGTGGTGCGCGCGCTCCACGCATGCCCGCGCGAGCCGCATGGAAGAGGCGATTCCGGTCGATGGCTAGGCAAGCAGGGAGCAGGCGACAGTCGGGGCCCATGGCTCGCAGCTGGCTGGCGCTCGTGGTGCTGCTGCTCGCTCTTGGCTGCGCGCGCCCCTACCAGATTGGCGATCACGTGCTGGTCGAGTGGGGCGACGAGGGGCATGTCTACCCTGCCTTCATCGTGAAGCAGAAGTCCGGGTCCGTCTTCCGCGTGCACTTCGAGGGCTACCCCGCGCGCTGGGACGAGGACGTCCCGCTGCCGCGCATTCGTGGACGCGCGGGCCCGAGCCCGGCTCACCCGCCGCCTCCGCGCAAGATCCGCTTGGCTCAAGCGCGAGCGGAGGGCCAAGAAGATCAGACGCAGCTCGGCCGCTACAAAGCGGGCGACCGGGTGCGGGTCAGCTGGCGTGGCTCCGTCTATCGAGCCGTCGTGCTCGAGCTAAAGAGCCCGACGGAGTTCAAGGTTCACTACGAAGGCCACGAATCGGCGTGGGACGAAGTCGTGCCCGCGTCGCGCATCGTCACGACTCCGTAGCAGGGTGCTTTCGCTAGACGAGCAGGCCGGGAATGACGTCTCCGGCGTAGTCGACGTGGCCGAACGTGGGCGCCGTGTAGCCGTATGCCCGCAGAATCGTCAGCAAGAGGCGTGTGTTGCTCACGCCTTCGAGGTCGAGAAACTGGCCGGTGTGGAGGGCGCCGCCCGCTGAGCCCGCCAGCAAGTAGGGGATGTTCTGCAGCGAATGCGAGTTGCCTTTGGACACCTCGTTGCCCCAAACAATCAGCGTATTGTCGAGCACGGTGCCATCCCCCTCGGGGATCGAGTCCAGCTTCTGCATCAGGTAGGCAAGCTCACTCGCGTGCCACGCTTGGCGCGCAGCGAGGCGACTCCAGGCGGCAGTGTCGCTGTCGCCCGAGTGGCTGAGGCTGTGCCCTTCCTCCAGGCTCTCCACCCACGGGTAGCGGATGCGATTGAACCCAGTCGAATACTGGATGCTGCCGACGCGCGTGAGGTCGCAGGCAAAGGCCACCGCCAGGAGGTCCATCTGCAGGCGGCTCACCTCCGGCATGGTGGTTTCATCGTCCGCGTTCAGTTCGCTCGAGGGGGGCAGGGGCACTGCGCACCCGCCATTCGAGCTGCCGAGACCCATGCGCCGCTCCAGATCCTCGACGAGCGCCAGGTGCTCGTCGAGCTTCACTCGATCCGTCTGACCGAGCCTGGGCCTGAGTGCGGTGAACTGGTCGTTGACGGCGGCCAGGATGCTCTGTGCACGCAGGTTCGTGTCCGGCGCGGTGGGCGTCGTGCGGAAGAAGAGTCGCTCGTAGGTGGTGATGGGCTCGTTGATCGGGGGGAGCGGCTGGCCCGGGCCCGCGTAGCAGATGCGGCCCTGCACGTCGTTGTCCATGCAGCGCACGCCGAGCTCCAGGCTGCCGAGGAGCGTATCTTGGCCAATGAGCGCCGCGACCTCCTGATCGATACTGCGCCCGGCGGCCCAGCCCGCGGTGGCGCCGCACCCATCCTTGAAGTCGCCCTCGCCCAGGATTTGGCCCGTAAAGAGCGCGCCAATGCCACGTTGGTGCGGTCCTCCGTTGTTGTTCGGATCCTGGGCGACTTCGTTGTGAACGCCGCGCAAGAGCACCAAGCGATCTCGGTAGTCGGCGAGCGGCTGGTGAATGGAATTGAGCGTGAACTGGCTCGGAGTTGCGCCGGGCGTGGGAAACCAAGCGTCGGGCGCCGTGCCGTTCGGGGTGTACAGGAGCACCAAGCGCTTCGGCGGCGGCGTCTCGCTGGCAGCACTCGCGCGCAGCGAATCGAAGAGCGGGAGCGCGAGCGCACCGATGGAGGCGTGCAGAAAGTGGCGCCGGGTGGGGTGCGTTCTCTTCATGGGTCCTCCGGATGCGGAGCGCGCCGACGGAAGGACGGGCTCAGCGTGAGGGCGACGAGGATCTCGGTGACACTGCCGCCGGTCTGCTGGACGCGCGCCTGCGCCTGGTCGAGCGAGCACTCGTCACTGGCGCCCGCTGGGCGGCCGAGCGCGAAGGTGAACCATTTGCGGGTCACGCAGCGTACGACTTCACGCGAGCCAGAAAGGCGTGCGCCGAGCTCGAGTGCACTGGCGAGCGGGCCGTCGATGGCAGCGTCTCCGCTGTCGATCAGGGCCCCGCTCGTGTCGATGGGCAGGCCGTTTTCCTCCGATCGAGCCCGACCTAGATGGTCGAACCCTTCGAAGGAGAAACCGATCGGGTCGATGGCCAGGTGGCAAGTCGCGCACTCATCGTCCTCGGTGTGCACGGCGAAGCGTTGGCGTGTGGTCAGGCTGGGATCCGGATCGGGCGGCGAGTTGTCCACGCTCGGCGGGGGCGCCGGCACGGGGGCACAGAGCAGCCGATCGCGAACGAAGACGCCGCGGCGGATCGGGGAGGACTGGTCGTCGTTGGCGAGGAGGGCCAGGAGCGCAGGCTGGGTGAGGAGTCCGCTGCGGTGGGGCCGGAGGTCCCGCGCGTCGAAGCCCTGCATCGGGGGAGCCAGCTCGTAGACGTCGGCCAGGCGGGCGTCGATGTACACGGTGGGAGACGTGAAGAGGTCGTTCAAGCTGCCTCCCGGCCTCCAAAAGACGTCGCTCACGAAGGCATCGAGCGATTGGCGCAGCGATGCCGAGAAGCCTTCTGGTGCGCGTTCGCGAGTGAGGCTCGTCAACTGAGCCAGCCCCAGCCATGCGTGATGAAACTCGAGCACGCGCTCGTGCGCGCGCTCGTCGGCGAGGAGTCGGCGCGCCTGCCGCTCGATGTCGGCGTCGAGCGAGAGCTCGCCGTTCGCCGCAGCGCTGAGGAGTTCCTCGTCCGGCATCGTGCCCCAGAGGAAGTACGACAGGCGGGAGGCCATTTCGTAGGGTCCGAGCGCCACCGATCCGAACTCCGGCAGATCGCGAGGTGCTTCGACGCGGTAGAGGAACTGCGGCGACTGCAGCGCAGCCTCGATGACGGCCGTGAGAGCTTCCTCGTGTCCCAGGGACGCCACGAGCCGCGAATAGAGCGTCTTGAAGGCGATCGTCTCGCCGTGGTCGAGCGGCCGGCGGAAGGCGCGGCGCCCGAAACCTTCGATGAAGAGGTCCGCGCATGCCGCATCCTCACCCTCGCAGGGGACAATCAGGTCGAGGCCACGTTCCTTCGCGCGGGGCGCGAGCAGAGCGGCCGCGCGCATGAAGCTTTCGACCAGGAGCGGGTTGGCGCGATGCGAACGGGCGTTGTTGGTAAACCCGTCCACTTCTGGTTCGTGTGGAAATCCGCTCGTGGGGTCGTCGGGCTCTCCGAGCAGCGCTTGCACCGTACGGCGGTACTCGCTTCTGGTCAGCAGGCGCGCTTCGGGCAGCGGCGCCGTCGCGAGATCGCAAGCATCGACAGGTTCGTCCACCGGGGGCGTCGGCATGAAGCTGTCGCAGCCGAGCGCGCACCACGCGACGATGGCGACGAAGGCACTCCGTGCCGATCGGAAGCGGGTCCAGGTGTTCACGGCAACCAAGGCGAGCCGACGGTCAGCGTGCTATTGGACCCGACCCACGTCAAACTCGGTTTCTCATGGTGGCGCAAAATTTTAGTCCAGCGTTCGAGCGAGCCGCTGTCGCGACCCCAGCCGGGGCTCGAGTGTGGATCGACGGCGCAGAAGTGCCGGCGGGATCCGCAGCAGTCTCCGTGTTCGACCGCGGCTTCCTGTACGGCGACTCGGTCTTCGAGACGCTCCGCACCTACGGCGGGCGTCCGTTTGCCGTGGCCGAACACTTGGCACGCTTGGCCGAAAGTGCGCGCAAGGTGTTCATCGACGTGCCCGTGAGCCTGGCGGACCTCGAAGGCGAAATCGCGCAAGCGTGCGCGGCGCCGCAGGCTCCCGAACTCTACCTGCGCTTGATGATCACCCGCGGCCATGGCGCGCTCGGGCTGGATCCGGGTCTGGCGACCGAGCCCCTGCGCGTGCTCATCACGACTCCGCTGTCTCCCCCTCCGGCGCGCGTCTACGACGAAGGTATCGGTGTCGTGACGTACCGAGTGCCGCGCCTGGCCGACCACACGGAAGCGAGCGGCGCCAAGCTCGGCAACTATCTGGTGGCCGTCCTCGCCACGCGCAAAGCGACAGCAGCTGGCGCGAAAGAGGCACTGATGGTCGACAGCGCCGATCGCGTCCTCGAGGGCGCCACGTCCAACGTGTTCTGGGTAGACCGCGCGGGCACTCTCGGTACGCCAGCGCTCGATGCGGGCATCCTCGGGGGGATCACCCGGCAGCACGTGCTGAGTGTCGCCGCCGAGCTCGGTCGCCCGGTCACTCTGCAGACGCCCAGCTTGGCCGAACTCTCGAGCGCGGACGAGGTCTTCATTTCCTCATCGGTGCGTGAGCTCGTGCCCGTGGTGTCGGTCGACGGGCGGGCGATCGGTCATGGCAGGCCCGGTCCCGTCACGCGCGAGCTCCTGGCGGCCTTCCGCGCACATTGCTTGCGAGTCGCTCACTGAGCCTGTGATCGAACGCGGGCCGGAAGAAGTCTGCCTTCGGTCAGGGCAAGACGAGCGCGATACCGGTGACGATCAAGATGACCGTTACGGCTCGCATGATGAGCTCTTCGCCCCAATGCATCGTCATGCGAACGCCCAAGAACGAGCCAAGGCTACTCCCAGCCGCCAAGAGAAGTCCTGGCCACCAGCGGACCTGACCCGCCCAGACGAAGATGACGAAAGCGGGCACGGTGAACGTCATCACCAGCGGCAGCTTGATGGCATTGATGCGCAGCGCAGAATGTCCGAAGAAGCGCACCGAAATGAGCAGGATGAAGAGGGCCACACCCGCTTGTAAGAAGCCACCGTAGATGCCGATGACGAAGAGGAGCGCGGGCTCCTTCCACGTGGCTCCCGCGATGGGCAATGGCGGGACGGCCTCGGGCTCGTCGGACGGCGGCACCGCCGGTCGAGCTGCCTTCGCCCTGCGACCGGAGCGTTCCCGCACGACCAACCCGGCGCCGATCAGCAGGAACAAGATGCCGAAGGTGAGCTCGAGGCGCTCTGGATTCATCCAGGTTGCGAGCGTCGCACCGACGAGAGCACCCGCGAGCAGAGGGGGCAGCAGACGCCAATAGAGACGCCAGTCGAGCTTGCCTTCACGCTTGTAGGTGGCGCCGGCCACGAAGGCCTGCACCATGACGGCCAAGCGGTTCGTGCCGTTGGCCACGTCTGCAGGCAACCCAGTGGCGATGAGGAGCGGCAGCGTGAGGAACGAACCGCCGCCTGCGATCACGTTGACCATGCCAGCAATCACGCTAGCGGGGACGAGGAGCCAGGTGAGGACCTCGGGCGAAAGAAAGCTCACGAACCGACGCCTCGACGGCCCTCGATCGCGCGACCGAGCGTAATTTGGTCGGCAAATTCGAGGTCGCCCCCGTGGGGCACGCCCGAAGCAATGCGCGTCACGACGATGCCCCGCGCTGCGAGCTCGCGCGCCAGGTAGAGCGCCGTGGCTTCGCCATCGACCGTGGGCGGAGTGGCGAGGATCACCTCGCGCACCTGATCTTGTTGGATGCGAGCTTCCAGGGCCGAGAGTCGGATCGCTTCAGGCCCGATGCCATCGAGCGGCGAGAGCAGTCGCCCGAGCACGAAGTAGCGTCCTCGCATGGCACCGCTGCGTTCGATCGCCATCAGGTCCTGCACGCGGGCCACCACGCAGAGCAGCGTGCGGCTCCGCCGCTCGTCGGCGCAGACCGGGCAGGTGGGGGGCGATCCGGCGTGAACCTCCGCCAGGTTGCCACAGCCTTCACAGATCCCTACCTGGCTGGGGAGAGCTTCCAGCTGCTTGCCGAGCTCGAGCGCGAACTCGGGATCGACGATGAGCTCCAGGGCAAAGCGCTGCGCCGTTTTCTCTCCGACTCCGGGGAGCCTGCTCAAGAGTTGAATGACGCGACGGGCGGTGGCGGGCAGCATGACGGACCTCTCGGTGCTCAATCCGGGAGCACGACCTGGCGGATGCGGGCACCCAGAACTTCCACCGCCTGTTTGACACGGGGATGATTGCGAAGCTCTTCGATTTGCGCCTGGCGCTCGCGCTCGCGCAGCCAGGTTCGCACGTTGCCGATGGTCGAGCCGACGTTCGAGCGCACGAACTCGAGCCCGATGTCGGGACCGAAGTCGACCGCAAGGTGCGCCTGGATCTTCGCGACCGCGGTAGCCTCCGTGAGCTCCCGCTCGAACAGGAAGCCGTCCTCGAAGACGAGCCGGATCAGCGGCGGCTCGCAGGCGAGAACCTCGGTTTGCTCGAGGTAGGCCGCGAGCTGCCCGTCGCTTTGCCGCAAGCGATCGCACGTCGGGAGCAGGCGCAGCGTGCGATCCAGCGTGTCGCTCGGGATCGGGGCCATCGTCGGCGCGGGGCCGCTCGCCTGGGCGGCTGCAGGAATCGGCACGGCTGCAGGAGTTGGTGCGGGCGCAGGTGCCTGCGCCCGTGCGGGCGCAGCGGTCGGCGCGGCGGCAGGAGTCGGCATGGCGAGAGCGGGCGCAGCGCTCGCAGGCGTTGGCAGGGGCAGAGCTCGAGGCGCGGGCGGTGCAGCCGGTGTCTCAGCCGATTCCTCAGACGGAGAGAACGAAGCTGCCGCGGTCGTGGGCTCGGCGAAGGCTGGGTCGGGGTCTTCCGCGGCTTCACCGCGGGCGCTGGTCGTCCGCGACGCCGAGCTTTCCTCCGAGCGCACCTCGCGCGGGCGACTGGCCGCTGGCCGACCGCGCGTCCCGCCGCCCGCAGGGCTCGGGGGAGCGCCAGCGCCGCCGCGACCGGTCGCGATGCGCTTCTCGAGCGCGCCGAGACGCAGCAGGAGCTCATCGACGGGCAAGAGGGGCGGGCGCAATGCCAGGCGCGCGAGCAGCATCTCCAGGCTGGCGCGTGGGTCCACTCCGCGACTGACTTCGTCGAAGGATTTGGAGAAGCCGTGGTGCAAACGCAAGAGGTCGCTCTCCTGCGCGGCGCGGGCGAGCGCCTCGACCTCGCCTCGTTCCTCGTCGGGCAAGTCGATGAGCTGCGCTGGGTTCTTGGCGATGCGGGCCACCACCAGGTGCCGCAGGTAGCTGAGGAGGTCACGTGCGAGCTGCACCACGTCCAGCCCTTGGTCGGCCACCTCTTGCACGATGGACAGGCAGGCTGCTGCATCACCGCCTACCAGAGCCCGACCGAGGTCCAGGAGCGCGCGGCGGCTCGCGACGCCGAGCACTTGGGCGACGTCGTCGCCGCGCAGCGTATTGCCGCCGAATGCGATGACTTGGTCGAGCAAGCTCATGCCGTCTCGCATGCTGCCCGCCGCCTTCTGCGCCAGGATCGACACCGCGCCCTCGTCGAAGGTCACGCCTTCCTGACCGAGGACGTAGCGCAATCGCTCAGCGATGATGCGTGCAGGAATCAACTTGAAGTCGAAGCGCTGGACGCGACTGAGGATCGTGACGGGGACCTTGTGCACCTCCGTGGTCGCGAAGATGAACTTCACGTGGGCGGGCGGCTCTTCCAGCGTCTTCAGGAAGGCGTTCCACGCTGCGCTCGACAGCATGTGAACTTCGTCGACGATGATGATCTTGTAGCGATCACGCGTGGGTCGATACGGTAGAGAGTCCTGCAGCTTCCGGACCTCGTCGACGCCGTTATACGAGGCGCCGTCGATCTCGCGCACGTCCATGTCGGTGCCGCTGGCGATCTCCTGGCACGCGGCGCACGTGAGGCAGGGCTCGATGGTGGGCCCGGGTGCCTTGCCCTCGGCTTCGTTGCCCAAGCAGTTGAGCGCCTTGGCTAGGATGCGCGCACTCGTGGTCTTGCCCACCCCGCGGACCCCGGTGAACAGAAAGGCATGCGCAATGCGCCCGGAGGCGATGGCGCTCGCCAAGGTGCGACTCACGTGCTCCTGCCCGACCAAGTCGGAGAAGCTCATCGGCCGCCACTTGCGGGCCAAGACCAGGTAGCTCATGGGATGACTAGAGCCCGCAATAGGCCGCCCCGCCTGGCCGCCGCAAGCGCGCCCTGGTCCCCTGACAAACACGCAGGGCGGAGCGGCGCCGGCGGGTCGCGCTCGTCGGCGTCAGACGCCTCGAATTGCCCCGTGGCGCCAGTCGAGCGCCCCCGGTAGAGTCTCCCTGCCTCCCCATGAGTCGAAATCGCGCGCGCGGGCGCTCATCGCGGGCCAGCGTACGCTGGGCGCTGGTCTTGCCGGCGCTGGCGGGATGTCAACCGAGTGGTGGCACCTCGGCGCCTCCTCCGGCGCCTCCAGCCTCGGCGGCGGTCGCTCGGTCGTCCACTTCGGCGGCGCCGCAGGCGGCGCCGGCTTCGCCCGTGCGGCTGACCTCGGGCGTACTGCGTCGGCTGCGTCACGCCCCAGAGCTTCGCTTGCTCGAGGATGGGGTACGCTTCAGTCGCGCCGAGTTCTCGGCTGCGCGCCTAGAGGCCACCACGGAGCAGGCCAGCCAGGCGAGCGGCAGCGGCTCGCTCGAGCTCGTGCTGGACGACCAGTCCCCCCGGCCGCTCCTGGCAGCGAACGTCGCCTTGAGCAGCATCGTCGATGAGGACCGGGAACTGTCTGCCGGCTGGCACGTTTTGGTCGCGTTCATCGCAACGCCAGCGCAGATCGACCTCTACTCCGCGCAATTCCAGCTCGAGCTCGGGCTCGAGCGGAAGGGCCACGAGGCGGCCTGTGCGCTCTTGGCTCCCCGCGGCACCCTCCACCAGGCGCCCAACACGCCCGTGGAGCTCGTGGCCGCGCCGCTCGTGCCAGGTGTGACGCGCTTCGAATACTTCGTCGCGAGCGAGCCGCCGGTGACACTCCGCACGCGCGGCCTCGAATCGGCGAGCGCAGCCGGTTTGGCAAGCGGTGACCATCGCGTGGGCGTGCGCTGCTACGACGAGGGCGGGGTGCTCGTCGGGCAGACCGAGCGCACGGTCACCATCAATGCCGACGAGGAGGCGACGAGGCCGTGAACGGCGCGTCCCGCCTCGCCGCTTGGGGGCCGCGCTCATGACCCAGGGCTTGGTCATCGGCGCACCGATCTGGGCGACCGTCTACGCGGGACTGTCGGTGTTCATGGTGCTGGCGAGCCGCCTGTTCCCCGGCCGCGGCTACGCATTGCTCGGCGCCGCCGTCTCGCAGATCGCCGTTTCGGCCGTGGGCGTGTGGCTGATTGCCGCTCATGCCGCGGACGTCACCGTCTACCTCGGGACGCGCCTCATCGTCTTTTCTCTGGTGTTTGCGCCGCTCTTCAATGCCCACTTCTTGACCCACTACTGCGACGCCGGCCAGCCGCGAGAGTATGTGCGCGCCACGTACGTCGCAGCTCTAGCTCTCGCGCTGGTCGAGCTCTTACTCGCGCTCCAGAAGACGCCCCTCTTCGGTGGGACCTTCCCGGCAGAGCCGGAAGTCGAGCTGCCTTGGCTGCTCACGGTGTGGGTCGGCGTCCTTCTGGTATTCGCCGGCAGTCAGCTGTGGCGTGCGGTGCGGCAGAAACGGCGGAGTGCACTGCTGCCGCTCGTGTGCCTGGCGTTCATGGCACCGGCCGGCCTCTACGATCTCGGTCGATTCGTGCTCGACGGTACGAGTACGCTGCTCACCGAGACTCTGCTCTGGGTGTACGCGCTCTCGATCGTGCTCGGATTGCTTTGGGAGCTGCGCGGGGCAGAGGGCAAGCTGCGGGAAACCACCTCGAGCTTGGCCGAGCGGACGCTGGAACTCGAGGTGTCCTATGCGGAACTCGAGCTCGTGCAGCACGAGCTCTCCAAGAAGGAGCAGCTGGCGCTCGTCGGTGAGCTCGCTGCTTCGATTGCACACGAAGTGCGGAACCCACTGGCCATCATCATGAACGCCGCCTCCGGCATGCGACGGGCCGCGCTCGCGGAGAGCGATCGGGACACCCTGCTCTCCATCGTCAACGAAGAGTCGCGTCGCCTCAATCAGCTGGTGGAGGAGCTCTTGCGCTTTGCGCGCCCCATCGAGGCTGCGCGCTTGCCGGCGTCGCTCTACGACATCTGCGAGCAGCTGCGAGCGGCCTCGTCCGACGGCTATGAGGTCGTGCTCGAGACGTCGTTTCCGGACCAAGTCGGCGCCGTGCTGGTGGATGCGGGCCTGTTTCGTCTGGCCCTGGACAACTTGATGGCCAACGCGCTGCAGGCCATGCCTCAAGGAGGGCGCGTCGTCCTTTCGATCTCGAGGGGCGAGTTTCCGGACGGCCAACCTGCGGCTCTCGTGTCGGTCAAGGATCACGGCGTCGGCATGAGCCCGTCCGAGCTGGAGCGCGCGAAGAAGCCTTTCTTCACCACCAAGCCACGCGGAACAGGACTCGGCCTCTCCATCGCCGAGCGGATCGTCGAGGCGCACGGTGGTCAGCTCTCCATCGAAAGTGCTGCCGGTCGCGGCACGACGGTCACCTTGCGTTTGCCCACGGAACGAGTCAGTGAGCTGCCCGTATCGAGCAGCAAGCCGCCCCTGTCCCGCCGGAGGTTCCTCTCCTCGAGCTCAGTCGGAAGCGGGGAAGGCGCTGAGAATCGAGAGAACGACCATGAATCCAGCTGATCGCGCCGATCTCGTGCGCCGTGACAAACAGTACGTCTGGCATCCGTACACGCCGATGCAGACCTACGTCGAGAGCGGTCGCCCGCTCGTCGTCGAGCGTGCGCTCGGCTCCGTGCTCGAAGATGCCGACGGCAGAACGTACTTGGATGGCAACTCGTCGTGGTGGACGTCGCTCCTCGGTCACAATCACCCGCGCCTGGTGCGCGCGCTGCGTGAGCAGTCCGAGGCGTTCTGCCACGTGGCTTTCGCCGGCATCACCCACCGTCCCGCTGTCGATTTGGCCGAGGCGCTGTGTCGCCGCGCGCCCGCGGGCTTGTCTCGTGTGTTCTACTCCGACAATGGCTCCACGGCGGTGGAAGCCGCACTCAAGCTGGCGCTCCAATACTTTCATCAAAACGGTGCCCCCCAGAAAACGACCTGCCTTGCGCTCGAGCACGCCTTCCACGGCGAAACGCTGGGCGTCACCGCGCTCAGCGGCGTGGCCGCCTTCTCCGGGCCGTTTCAGGGCATGGGCGGTTTCGTGCACCACCTGCCGACGCCCGCCGACGGCATCGACCGCGCGCTCGCCGCACTCGAACGGACGCTCGAGGAGCAGGGCGATCGCATCGCCGCGTTGGTGCTCGAACCCTTGATCCAGGGGGCGGGCGGCATGCGCTTCTACGATCCCGCGTACCTCACGGCGGCTCGCGAGCTCACACGGCGCTACGACGTGCTGCTCGTGCTCGACGAGGTTTTCACTGGCTTTGGCCGAACGGGTAGCTTCTGGGCTGCCGATGCGGCTGGCATCTCGCCGGACATCCTCTGCCTGGCCAAGGGCCTGAGCGGCGGCATCCTGCCGTTCGCGGCCACGCTCACCACGGAGCGCGTTTTCGCCGGATTCTTGGGCGACCCGGCGCGCGCCTTTCACTACGGCCACACCTACTGCGGCAATCCCCTGGGTGCGCGCGTCGCGCTCGAGGTCCTGCGCGTCTACGACGAGGAGAACATCATCGAGCGCGCGGCGCCGAAGGCCGAGCGCCTGGCGCAGGCCTTTACCCAGTTCGGACGACTGCCGGGCGTCGCGCGTGCGCGCAGCCGCGGGATGTGTGCTGCGCTCGAGCTAGAGTCGGCCACGGGCGGTGGCTACCTGGATCGGGCCGGTTGGCGCATCTACGATCTGGCCCTCGAGCGCGGCGCGTACGTCCGGCCGCTCGGCAACGTCGTCTACCTGGCACCCGCGCTCAACATCCCCGACGGCGACTTGGAGCGACTCCTCCACATTTTGGGTGAGTGCCTCGAGCTCACCTTGCACTGAGAACACCCATGGCTCGTAGAAACCGTTATCTCTTCGTGTGTGTGAATCGGCGTCCCGACGGTGTGCCCAAGGGGTCGTGCGCCGCGCGCGGCGCAGAAGGACTCCACGCCGCGCTCAAGCAGGGGCTCAAGGACGCGGGCCTGGCCGACCACGAGGTGCGAGCGTGCACCTCGAGCTGCCTCGACGTCTGCTGGGCGGGCCCGGCCATCGCCGTCCTCCCCGACGGCTACTTCTATGGTCGGGTGCAGGAGTCGGACGTTCCGGAGCTCATTGCGGCATTCGAGCGGGGCGAGCGGGTGGAGCGCCTCCTCTTGGCGGAGTCGGACTTCGTGGAGCCCCGGGAGCTCAAAAAGAGCTGACTTTGTCCTGATTTGCCAGATTGGCACACGAAGAGTCATCTTGACTGAGTCATGTCATTGTGACATTGCTCCGTCAGAATGTCGGAAGCCGAGCTGTCGAGCCCGTCCCCCCTCGCACCGGTGACCCCGGTGGACGGCACCGTGCTGGTCGTCGATGACGAGGCGAGCAATCGCACCTCACTCGAGAAGATCTTCCAGAAGGAGGGTCTGCGCGTGCTCCTGGCCGACAGCGCCAAGACGGCGCTCGAGCTGCTGCGCGGGCACAAGGTCCACGTCGTCCTCACGGATCTCATGATGCCGGGGCCGAGCGGGGTCGAGCTCTTGCGTGCCGTGCGCGAGCTCTCACCTTCGACGGAAGTGGTGCTGATGACGGCGTACGGCACGGTGGAGACGGCCGTACAAGCGATGCGCGAGGGAGCGTACGACTTCGTCGAGAAGCCGCTCAAGCGCGCCACCATCGTGAGATCGGTGAAGAAGGCGATGGAGCACGCGTCGCTGCTCGCCGAGAACCAGAAGCTGCGGGCGGAGATTCAGGCGCTCACCCAGCGCGAGATCGTGGGGCAATCCGGAGCGCTGCGACAGGTGCTCGAGGTCGCGCGGCAAGCGGCGCCGAGCGTCGCGAACGTGCTCGTGCTCGGTGAGTCTGGTACCGGAAAGGAGCTCATTGCGCGCTTCATTCACCAGAACAGCCCGCGCGCCGGACGGCCCTTCGTCCCGGTCAATTGCGCGGCCATTCCAGAGAGCATTCTAGAGGCGGAGCTGTTTGGCTACGAACGGGGCGCGTTCACCGGAGCCGTCACGCGCAAGGATGGTCGCTTTGCACGAGCGCGGTTCGGTACGTTGTTCTTGGACGAGGTGGGGGAGCTGTCGCCCGCGGTTCAAGTGAAGCTGCTGCGTGTCCTGCAGGAGGGCGAGTTCGAGCCGCTCGGCGGCGGCACCGTGCGCGCAGACGTGCGCATCGTCACCGCCACGAACCGAGATCTCGCGCGCGAGGTCGAGGCCGGCCGTTTCCGTGAGGACCTCTTCTACCGCTTGAACGTGATCGCACTCACGGCGCCGCCACTCAGGACTCGGCGGGAGGACGTGCCGCTGCTCGTGGACCACTTCTTGGGCCAATATTGCGCCAAGAATGGCCGCATGCGGCTGACGGTGGCCAAGGGTGCGCTCGAGCGTCTGACCCAGTACGCATGGCCAGGCAATGTGCGTGAGCTCGAGAACGTGATGGAGCGAGCAGCCGTCCTTTGCCAAGGCACCGAGCTGGGCGAGGCGGACCTACCGGAAGCGATTCGTCATCACGATGGCAGTCCCGAGTCGCTCGCCTTTCCGGTCGGCACCCCTCTCGCGCACGTCGAGCGTCGGCTGATCAAGGAGACGCTGCGTCACACCGCAGGCGACAAGTCCTTGGCAGCCCAGCTCTTGGGCATTTCCGCGCGCACCATCTATCGCAAGCTCGAGGAGATGTGACTCTGCCCGTCGGGTTCGAGCGTCGCGGGCACGGGCGGGCGCCCTGCCGGTCGCGCCTGAGCGGTCGTCCGGCGCCCGGGCTTCCGGCGCCCGAGGCGTCCTCGGGGGCGGCCCGGGCCAAGAATGAATGTCAGATTGGCAGAAGCGAGTCGGCCGGAGCCCCTCAACCTGACAAGTTGGCGAAAGCGACCCCCCTCGGCACCAAGAAACCCCGTTATTTCGCCCCATTGACCGCTGGCATACCTCTCGCTTTAAGGGCCGCGGCGGGGTGTGTCTGCACCGCCCGCCCGCGGAGACTCGCGGGCGCTCCCCCCGTCGGACTCAGCGCGTGAACATCGAGGTCCTGTTCAAGAAGTACTTCTACGTGGGCGTCTTCGCCCTCGTGGCCCTCTGCGCATACTTTCAGGCAAGCGGCCTCAGCGACATCGCGCGCAGCTTCCTCGCGCCGGAGGCCGGTCGCCGCCCCGCGCCATCTCCCTTCGTGTCGTCCGACGGTGTTTCCAAGCCGAGGGTCGGGGCGATCCACGAGCGCAACCCCTTCGACAGTGTCACGGGCCCGCTCCATCCTGCTCCCGTGGAGGAGTCCCCGGTGGAAGCGGCGGCTCCCAGCTTCGACGATCCGCTCCTCGTGCCTGCTTGCGCCGGAGTGGAAGTGCTCATCCTCACGGAGTCCGACGATCCCCTGTGGTCGTTCGCGGCGCTGACGAGCCCGACGGAGAAGTCGCCGGTTTTGCGCCGCGTCGGCGACAAGCTCGGCGCGCAAACGGTGGCTTACATCGGCCACAATCCTGCCACCGGGAGTCCGACGGTTTGGCTCGAAAGCACGACTCTTTGTCAGGCGTCGCTCTTCGGCATCGCACCGCCCGCGCCCGCCGCTGCCGCAGCCCCGGCAGCAGAAGAACCAGCCGAAGCAGCCCCGGCCGCTCCGGCCAATGCGCGAGCGCTGGACCCGGAGATCGCTTCGAAGATCCGCAAGATCAGCGAGACGGAGTTCGAGGTCGACCGCAGCGCCGTCGACAAGATCCTCGACAATCAGGCCGACCTGATGCGCTCGGCGCGCATCGTTCCCGAGACCAAGGACGGGCAGACCGTCGGTGTCCGTCTGTTCGGCATCAGGCCCGACACGCTGCTCGGGCAGCTCGGCCTGGTCAACGGCGATCGTCTCGAGACCATCAACGATTTCAACATGGCGAGTCCGGAAAAGGCCCTCGAGGCCTACGCCCGATTGCGGACGGCCAACAGCCTCAAGGTGCAAGTGAACCGCCGGGGCAAGCCCACGACCATCGAGCTCAAGATCAAATGACCAGTCGTCGTTTCTCCTTCCCCCAGATTACCCCTTGGACTCGATCCGTCCTGCCGGGCCTGCTCTCACTGCTCGTGGCCGGGACCGTTCTTGGTGAGTCGACGGACGCCTTCGCGCAGCGCAAGCCGCGTGCCGCCAAGAAGACGACGCGCCCGGCGCCAGCTGCTCGCGCGACGCCTGCCGCCGATGCTGCGGCCACGCCTCCCGCGCCCGCGAATGCTCCTGCTGCCCGTCCGGATCCGCTCGCCACCCCGCCGGGTGATGCGGGGGCGCTGCCGAGCACGATGGATCGCATCGCGGCAGCGGCCGATGTGCCGTACCGCCCGAAGCCGGGCGGCTACCAGGTGAAGTTCAACCTCGAGGACGCCGACCTCGCGGAGCTCGTCAATCACATCAGTGGCATGACGGGCAAGCGTTTCATCTACGGCGCGAAGGTGCGCAGCATCAAGGCGACGGTGGTCTCGCCAGAGCCGGTGACGCTGGACGAAGCCTATCAGGCCTTCCTGTCCATCCTCGAGACCAACGGTCTCACCGTGGTGCCGCACGGGCGCTTCCTGAAGATCGTGGACAGTGCCGGCGTGGCGACCCAGAACACGCCGGTCTACGACCGCGGCGCGCCGATCCCCAATACCGACAGCTACATCACGCGACTCTACCGCACGCGCTACGTGACGGCCGACGAGGCGGCGGCGCTCCTGACCAAGTTCAAGAGCAAGGATGGCGACATCTCGACCTATCCGGGCGGCAACCTCTTGGTCATCACCGACACCGGCGCCCAGGTGTCGCGCATGGTGCGCATCCTCGAAGAGGTCGACGTCGGTGGCGCCGGGCAACAGATGTGGATCGAGCCGGTCAACCACGGCGATGCCACGTCGCTGGCCGAGCAAGTGAACGAGCTCTTCGACGTGGGCGCGGAAGGCTCGGGCGGCTTGGCCAAGGTCGTCGCCGACGAGCAAACCAACTCACTCATCGTCGTCGGCACCGACGATTCGTACACCAAGCTGCTCCAGGTCGTGCGCAAACTGGACACGCGTCCGGGTGAGGCCGGCACGGTGCACGTTCTGCCGCTTCAGCATGCCGTGGCCGACGAGATGTCGAAGACGCTGCAGCAGATGCTGACCGGGCAGGTGGGCAAGAAGAAGGGTGGCTCCCCTGCTGGCGGCGACGGCGGCGGCATGTTCGAAGGCGACGTCACCGTCACTCCCGATCAGCCGACGAACTCGCTCGTGGTGAGCTCGTCACCGCGCGATTTTGCGCAGCTGCGCGTGCTCATCGATCAGCTGGACAGGCCACGCCGTCAGGTCTTCATCGAGGCCGTCATCATGGATCTGGCCGTGAGCGACATCAGCGACCTCGGACTTTCCTGGCACGGCGGCTTGCAGCCGGACCTCGGCGGCGCAGGGCCGAGCACCATGCTCGGCGGCTGGAACGCCGGCACCTCGGCGGCCTTCCCTGCGGATCCGAGCGTTCTCCAGGGCTTCGCCGCCGGTGTGCGCGGTCCCGATCTGGCCGGCACGAGTCAGTACACCAGCACAGGTCTCTCGATTCCTGCGTTCGGCATCGTCGTCAACGCGCTCGCGACGTCTGGTCGCGGCAACGTGATGGCCACTCCGCACATCATCGCCACGGACAACGTAGCCGCCGAGATCCATGTCGGCGAGAACATCGCCCTGCAGACCAACGCTGGCGGTAGCCTCGGCAACCTGGCCAATCTCGGCACCGCCGCCACCATCGGCGCGATGGGCGGCATCAATCTGAACTCTCAGCGCACGGACGTCGGCAACAAGATCAAGGTCACGCCGCACATCAACGAATCCGACCAGGTGCGTCTCGAGATCGAGCAAGAGAGCAGCGCGCCCGGCGCTCCCGAAGGCGCCCTCGGTGTCGTGCCGATCATCACGCGCACGGCCAGCACGACGGTGGTCGTCAAAGATCAGCAAACGGTGGTGATTGGCGGCCTCACCCGGGACGAGACGGTCGTCTCGCGCGACAAGGTGCCCGTCCTCGGCGACATCCCGGTCTTGGGCTTCTTGTTCAGCCGGACCAACAAGACCAAGCGCAAGACGAACCTCTTGCTCATTCTGACTCCGCACGTCATCCGGGAGCAGGCCGACCTCAGGCGCATCTTCGAGCGCAAGATGCAGGAGCGCCAGGAGTTCATCGACCGCTACTTCGTGTTCGAGACCACCAACTGGCGACCGCCCACGGACTACGCGCGCAGTAACGGCCTCGTGGAGGAAATTCGCCAAGCGTTCTTCGAGATCGAGGAGCAGGCGCGCTTGGAAGAGGAGCTCCGCCCCCGTGAGTTCCACGATCACACGCCGAGCGAACCCATCGACCTTCCCGGCGGGCTCAAGGGCGCCGCCGCTGGCGGCAAGGGTGGCAAGAAGGGGCAGGCCCGTCCCGCCCCAGCTCTCCCGCGGGAAGCCCCGCCGCCACCGCCACCTTCGCCGGCCGAACCTGCCGCGCCGCCGCCTCAAGGCGCCCTCGACGGCGCAGAGCCCGAGCAGCGGGTTGCGGCCGTCGACCAGGGGCCACCCCTCAGGATTGCTCCCCTGCCTCGCAGCATCGGAGGGGAGTGAGAGCGTGACCGGCGGTCGAGCACTCGGCGAGCTTTTGGTGCGCCAGGGCCTGGTCGATGCCCAGGCGCTGCCGGGCCTGCTTGCGCTCGGCAGTGAGAAGCAGGGCGGCATCGTCGACCTCTTGGTGCAGCAAGGCGCCACGAGCGAGGCCGCCATTGGTCGCGCTCTCGCCGACGAGTGCGGCTTCGAGTTCATCGAATCCCTCGACGCTGCGGCCATCCCGCTCGAGGTAGCCACCAAGCTCCCCATCACGTACGCCAAATCGCATCGAGTCCTGGTCTGTCGCGAGGACGAGAGCGGGGTCGACGTCCTCTGCGCAGATCCACTCGACGTGGCTGCGCTCGACGGGGTTCGCGCGCTGCTTGGCAAGAAAGTCCGGGTGCAGGTAGCGCCCACGTCCGTCGTCATGGACGCGATCAATCGCGTCTACGAGAGACAGGACACGATGGGTGAGCTCGGGACCGAGCAGGACCGCGAGGAGGACCAGGAGACCGACCTCCTCGATTCCGACGACGACGCCCCCATCATTCGTTGGGTCAACGGGCTCTTTTCTCAGGCCGTGAAGGAGCGCGCGAGCGACATTCACATCGAGCCCGAGGAGAAAGAGGTCGTCGTTCGCTATCGCGTGGACGGTCAGCTCTACATCGCACGGCGAGCGAGCCGTCAGTTCATGAGCTCCGTGATCGCGCGCGTCAAGATCATGGCGGGCCTGAACATCGCCGAGAAGCGCTTGCCTCAAGACGGGCGCATCTCGCTGAAAATTGCGGGACGCCCCATCGACGTGCGTGTCTCGACCGTGCCGACGAGCCGCGACCACGAGCGCATCGTCATGCGTCTCTTGCAGAAGACGAACGTGCTCCTCGACCTGTCGGACCTCGGCTTCGGGCCGCGCGACTACGCCGTGATGGATTGGCTGATCCAGCGCCCAAACGGCATCATCTTGGTCACTGGACCGACCGGCAGCGGCAAGACGACGACGCTCTACGGCAGCCTGAACCGCATCAACCAGCCGCACCGCAACATCCTCACTGCCGAGGATCCGGTGGAGTACGAGATTGGCGGGATCCATCAGGTGCCGGTCAACGCCAAGATCGGCCTCACGTTCGCCAGCGCGCTGCGCGCATTCTTGCGCCAAGATCCGGACGTCATCATGGTCGGCGAAATCCGCGACAAGGAGACGGCGGAGATTGCGATGCACGCCTCGATGACGGGCCACCTGGTGCTTTCGACCCTGCACACCAACGACGCGGCTGGCGCAGTGACGCGTCTGGTCGAGATGGACATCGAGCCCTTCCTCGTCCGCTCGACGGTCATCGGCATCCTGGCACAGCGCCTCGTGCGCGTTCTGTGCAAGCACTGCAAGGTGCCGTACCAAGCGTCACCCTACGAGCTGCAACAGCTCGGCATCGATGCGCGCCGCACCCGCTGGCGCGATCAGCGAAAGCTGGCCCACCGCTATGACTTGCCGGGTGTCGACTATCGTCCCGTCGGCTGGCGCGACGCCGAGATGCCCACGCTCTTCAAGCCGGGGGGGTGCGAGCAGTGCGACCACAAGGGCTTTTCGGGGCGTCGCGGCATCTATGAGCTCATGGCCATGGACGACCTGATTGGCGGATTGATCCTGGGCAACGCAGACGCGCAGGCCATCAAGCGCGCGGCCCAGGAAAGTGGCATGGATACCATGCGCGAGGACGGAGCTCGCAAAGTGCTTTCGGGCATGACGACGGTGGAAGAAGTGCTCGCGGCCACGCAAGAGGACATCATCGTCGACGAATGACGGGCGGCGTTTGGGTGAACCATGGCAGTCTTCGAGTACAGTGGGATTTCCGGGAAGAACGGTAAGGCCGTCAAAGGCTACCGTGATGCGGAGAACCTGCGCGCACTCCGCGTCGTTCTGAAGAAGGAGGGCATCCTCCTGACCAGCGCCAATGAAGCCAGCGAGAAGAAGCGGCGGCGCAAAGGTGACGTCGATGCCTTCGCCTTCCTACGCCGCATCACGCAAGCCGAAGTGGCCGTCATGACGCGGCAGCTCGCGACCTTGATTCGCGCGGGAATTCCGCTCGTGGAGACCATCAGCGCGCTCACCGAGCAAGTGGAGAACGAGGAGCTCGTGCGCGTGCTCACGGCCTTGCGCGACAACCTGCGCGAAGGCACTGCGTTCGCCAAGTCGCTGGCGATGCATCCGAAGGTGTTCCCGCCGCTCTACGTGAACATGGTCGCCGCCGGTGAGGCTTCGGGCAACTTGGAATCCGTGATGGAACGGCTCGCCGATTTCATGGAGAACCAGTCGCGGCTCAAGGGCAAGGTGCTCTCGGCGCTGGCGTATCCCATGGCGATGGCCGTGTTCGCTACCGGCCTCGTCACGTTCTTGATGGTGACGGTCGTGCCCAAGCTCACGAGCATCTTCGAGAATCTCGGTCAGGAGCTGCCCTGGTACACGCAGCTCTTGATCTTCGCCTCCACCGTCGTGTCGGGCTACTGGTGGCTCTTGCTGCTCACGCTGGGCGGCGGGTTCTATTGGTTTCGCCGCTGGAAGAGCACCGAACAGGGCACCTTGCGCTGGGACACCATGCGCCTCGGCTTTCCGATCTTCGGCCGACTCGTCCTCCTGGTTTCGCTCGCGCGCTTCACGCGCACGCTCTCCACGCTGCTCGCCAGCGGTGTTCAGCTGCTCCAGGCCATGGAGATCGGCAAGAACGTCATGGAGAACGCGCGCCTCGAGGGCGTCATCGCCGAGGCGATTGGCTCCATCCGTGAGGGCGAGAGCATCGCGGAGCCCCTCAAGCGCAGCGGCGCCTTCCCGCCCATGGTCACCCACATGATTGCAGTGGGCGAAAAATCTGGCCAGCTCGAGCAGATGCTCGAGAACGTGTGTCGCGCCTATGAAGCCGAGGTCGAGACCAAGGTCGCGACCATGACCAGCCTGCTCGAGCCGATCATGATTGCAGTCATGGGCGGCGCGGTCGGATTCATCGTGATCTCGATCATGATGCCGCTCGTGCAGATGAACAATCTGGTGGAGTAAATCGGGCCTGTTTCGCGTTTTGTTTTGGTGGATTTTCCCTCGTCGTTCGGGGATTGCTCGGTGAAATTCGATGGTTGCCAGCATCTTCAAAGCCAAGTCCGCCACTGAGCGGCGGATCTTCTTCCCCTGGGAGGGGAGAGGGACCTTTCGCGAGTATTTCGCGGTAGGGCGGGTGGCTCCCATCGTCGTCGTGCCGCTCCTGATCGCTCTCGTGTGGTCCGTGGGTCGCGCGGAACGGCAGGCGGCGGGCGAGCGCCTGAGTCTGGTCGCCATGGGACGTCTGCGGGGGCCCGTGGAGCGCTACCTGGCCAAGCACGAGGGAAAGTGCCCCGCCGGCCCTGAAGACCTGCTGTCCGAGGGAGGCCTCTCCGAATGGCCGCTCGACGGCTGGGGTCGCCCCGTGCGCCTGATCTGCCCGGCCGACCGCGCCGACGTGCAGTACCTCTTGATGAGCGACGGACCCGACGGCCAGGCCGGGGGCTTGGATCGCATCGAGTATTGAACCGACCGCCCTGGGCGGTGGGAAGAAAAGGAGAAAGCCATGAACCAGACCCAGAAGAAGCTACTTGTCGCACGCGCGCTGTCGCGCGGCATGAACTTGATCGAGATCATGATCGTGCTCGCAATCATCACCATGATTGCCGGCGGCGTCGCAGTGGTCGCCATCCCGAAGATGCGCGAGTCCCAGCTGAAGGCTGCCATGACGGGCGCGCGCGTCATTCGCAGTGCCGTGAGCCAGTGGCGACTGGCGGAGAACGACTACGCAACCTGCCCCACCGTGAGCCAGCTGGTCCAGGACAAGCAGCTCGACGCCGGCCAAGAGTCGAACGATCCGTGGGGTCAGCCCTACGAGATCACCTGCGGCGAGGATGACGTCACCGTGGCTTCGGCCGGGCCAGACAAGCAGACGGGGAACAACGACGACATCGTCATTCCCAAGCCGGCAGAGACCGAGGAGTGAAACGCCAGGCCCAAAGTGCGCGCACCCGTGGCCTCACGTTGATCGAGGTCATGATTGTGCTCGCCCTCATGGGCCTACTGATGGGCACGCTCGTTTTTGGCAGCGGTGCCTTCATCGGCGCCAGTCGCCGCGCGGCCGCCAGCCTGTTCGTCGCGGCCGTGCAGAAAGGGCTGGCCCACGCCAATACGATTGGCAAGCCCGTTCGCCTGACCATCGATTTGGCCGCGGGCCGCCTGGTGCTCGAAGAATCGAGCTCGTCCGAAGCCCTGCGGGGACCCAAGAGCGAAGCGGAGCTCGAGGCCGAGGCAGCAGCAGCCGAAGAGGCGCCGAGCCTGGCCGATGTGGCAGTGCAGGAAGCTCAAGCGGCAGGTGAGGACTTCCTCGCGTACGCCAGCTCCCCCTCCTCGGGCTTCACACCGGTCGAGCTTCTGGGCCAGGACGACGAGGGTTCGGGCAGGGTCATCGATCCATCGATCAAGATCACCAAGGTGCAGACCGAGCACGACGAAGAGCCCATCAGCGAAGGTGTGGCGTACATCTATTTTTGGCCAGGCGGAGTGACCGAACGGGCGATCGTGCAACTCGGACGCGGGCTGGAAGACGAAGGCATCACCGTGGAGGTGAGTCCGCTCACCGGTCGAGCACGCATCGTGCGGGGCAAGGTGGAGCTTCCCGAACCGGTGGATCGGGACGAGGAGTATTCGGAGCGCGAGGAGCCATGACCGAGCGCACGAATCGCGGCTTCACTCTGCTCGAAGTCATGGTGGCACTGGCCATTCTCGGCTTGGGTCTCACCGTGATTCTCAGCTCGCAAACGGGGCTCTTGGCCGCGGTGGGCCGCGTGCGTGGCGAGACGTACGCGCAGAACCTCCTGCGTTGTCGCATGACGGAGATCGAACTCGATCTCTCGATCATGGGGTTTTCGCTGCTGGACGAGACCGAGAGCGGCGAGTGCTGCGAAGACGAGGACGAGCCGGGCTACAGCTGCGAGTGGAAGATCGAGACGGTCGAGCTGCCCGATCCGTCCGCAGTCGAGCAGGAGTTGAACGACGCAACTCCCGATGGGGAGGCCGAGGCAGACGACCTAGACGCGGACGGCGATGCATCCGGAGACTCGGCGTCGAGTCCGACGGGGCCGACGGGAATCATGGGTGCCCTCTCCAACATCGAGCAATCCGGCGGTTCGGCACTCGGAGAGGGCTCCGGACTGTCGGATTTGGGCGGCATGCTGGAAGACACTTCCGGCGGTGCCGATGGCATGATCTCGATGGCTCTCAGCCTGGTCTATCCGACGTTGAAGCCGATGCTCGAAGCGAGCATTCGGCGCATCACGGTGACCGTGAAGTGGAAAGAAGGCGAAAAGGAGCGTGATCTCTCGGCCGTTCAGTACGTCACCAATCCCCTCGAAGGTGCTTTGAATCCCAATGCTGCCGAGGGACTCGAGGACCTCACCGGATCCGGCAACCAAACGACACCAGGTGGCGACAAGACCACACCTGCGGAGAACGAGGAATGACGACCACCTCGCTCCGCAAGGCCTCGGCACGCGGCATGACTCTGATCGAGATCTTGCTGGCGATGACGATCTTGGCATTCATCAGCATGCTCGTCTTTCAGGCGATGGACGGGCTCCGCCGTTCACGCGACGGCGTCGAGCGCATCGCCGACCGCTATCGTGAGGGGCGAATGGCGATGGCACGGATGACCCGTGAGCTGCAGAGTGCCTACCTTTCCGCGCACATTCCCATCGACGATAGCTTGCGCGTCGCCACGACGACCTTCACGGGCAAGCCGGGTTCTCCAGCCGCCCAGCTGGACTTCACGGCCATGTCTCACCGGAGACTGGCCAGAAATGCCAAAGAATCCGACCAAGAGGAGATTTCCTACTTCGGCAGCGAAGACCCAGAGAAGGCGACGGTCACCGATCTTGCGCGGCGTCAGGCGAGCATCGTCGATGAAGAGCCGGAGCGAGGCGGGCGCGTCGAGGTCATGGCAACGAACATCGATCTCTTCGACCTCGAGTACTTCGATCCGGTGATGGCGCGCTGGGTCGACGAGTGGGACAGCGCTTCGGTGATCCAAGAGAAGGGACGGCTGCCGCGGGCGGTGAAGATCGTGCTCGTGCTCAAAGACGGCGCGCGCAGCGAGGAGTCGAGCGGTCGCGGGACCATTCGTTTGGTGACCAAGGTGCAAATCCCCACTCAGGACGTGCTGAGCTTCGCGCTCAAGTGAGGATCTTCGATGCCGCCCTTGGAACCCGACAGCCCTGCCAGCAAGCGCGACGCGACGCGGGCGGCGCTTTACCTGCTGAGGGCGCGCAGGCGCCGCGAGCAGCGGGGGGTTGCCTTGATCATGGTGCTCGGCACCTTGGCCATTCTGACCGTGATGCTGACGGAGTTTCAGGACGCGACCTCTGCGGAGCTCGGAAGCTCATTGGCCGCACGCGATCAGGTGCGCGCCGAGTACGCCGCGAAAAGCGCGCTCAACCTGTCGCGACTCTTGTTCGCGACCGAACCCACCATTCGCAAGGCTCTCAATCCCTTCGAGAGCATGACGGGCCTCAAGTTCCCGCAGATCCCGGTGTGGGAGTACTCGGACATCATCCTCGGCCCCTTCAGTGGCGACGAAGGAAGCGAAGTGTTTCGGGCCATTTCGGGGATGCGGCTCGACGGGACGCGGAACCTGGGCCTCGACGGAGCTGGCTTCGAGCTCGTCATCGTCGACGAGGATTCGAAGATCAACTTGAACCTGGGATCCAAAGCCGACAGCTTCTCGCAGCAGCGCATGGCCGAGCAGATCCTGGCCATGATCGGCGGCGCGCAGTACGAGGAAATGTTCGATTCGGTCGATGAAAATGGCGACCGGAACGACGTGCAGACCATCTGCGGTGCGCTCATCGACTGGGCCGATCCGAACACGGACCTGAACGCCTGCGATCCGCGCGCGGAGACCAATCGCTCGGCCGGCGCCGAGGACGGATACTACCAGCTGATCGAGCGGCCCTACCGGCGCAAGAACGCAGCCTTCGACAGCTTGGAGGAGCTGCGCTTGGTTCGCGGTATCGACGATCGCTTCTGGCAGACCTTCGTGCAGAGTGACCCGGACGATCCGACGACACGCAACGTGACGGTCTGGGGTTCGGGCGGCCTGAACGTGAATGCGGCAACGCCGCTCGCGCTCTTGGCTTTGGCTTGCCACAAGGCTGTTCCCGAGACCCCACTCTGTACCGATCCGGCTCAAGCGATGCAGTTCATCAGCACGCTGTCCCTCCTGAAGACGTTCCAGCAGGGGATGCCGATTTTCACGTCTCCCACCGCTTTCATCACGGCCATCCAGGGCAAAGGATCCGTCGGCGCGATGATGGTGGGCATGGGCCTCACGCCCGTGAAACTGCTGTCGGAGAGCGAGGTGCAGAAGGCCGTCGCCGTCGAGAGCCGGGTTTTCTCCATCTACGCGACGGGATACGTCACCAGCGGCAAGCGGCGCACCAGCAGCCGAATCCACGCCGTGATCGACATGCGGGGTGCACCGCCGCCGGGTACGGCGGAGGAATTCGCCAAGCTGCAACAGCTGAAAGAAGCCGGTTTTCCAGGGGTCGGCGAAGAAGGGGCCGACACCGATGACAACCCCTACCTCACCAAGAGCCCTGGCGGGACGATTGTGTATTATCGCCTCGACTGAGTCCTGGTCGGGATCGAACCCGACGAGGCAGCCGAAGCGAGGAATGGCAGAGAAAGCAGAATGACCGACAGCGTCTGCATCAAGAACGAAGGTAACGGATGACGCGTGCGCTTGGGATCGATCTCGAGGGTGACCACGTGCGCGTGGCCGTGCTGCGAGCCGCCTACCGCAAGGTTGCCTTGGAGCACCTGATCGAGGAGGCCGTCTCGGCGCATGCCGGTGCCGAGGAAGCGCTCAAGGCGTGCATCGAAAAGGCAGGGCCAGTCGACGTGATCTGCACCACTCTGCCTGGTGGGGAAACCTTCGTGCAGACGCTCAGCGTTCCGGCATCGGCCGCCAAGCGCTTGGGCGACGTGCTCCCTTTCGAGCTGGAGGCCGCTCTGCCGCTCGAGATCGAAGACGTGGTGTTCGATTTCGCCACGCTGGGGGCGCCGGCGGATGGCCAGCTGCCCGTTTTGGCGGTGGCTGCACGCAAGGCGAGCGTGACTCGGGAGATTGCGCGCGTTCTGGCGGCGACCGGACAGGAGCCCGAGCGAGTCGGCGCTGCGCAGCTCGAGCTCGCTCAGCTACTGCGCTTTACGCCCACCCTCGCGACCCTGACCGAACCGGTGTGCATCGTGCGTCTCGGGCTGGAAAGCACAGATATCTGCTTGGCCATCAAGGGCGATGCGCGCGCCGGTAGAACGCTGTCCATCGGCGTTGCCGAGTTCCCCGATGCTGCCGAGCGCCTCGCGGCTCAGCTCCGCCAGACGCTCGCCAGCTTCGAAACGCAAACCGGGGCCTCGCCGGATCGTCTGATCCTGGTGGGCGAAGGGGCTGCTCTCACCGGCATGTGCGAGTTCTTGAGCGCACGTCTCCCGCTTTCGGTGGAGATCCTGCCGCCGCTCGGGCTCGAGGGCATCGACGCGCTCGACCAGAGTCGGGTGCCGGCTTTCGCGCTGTCCCTCGCCACAGCTGCGCACGGCTTGCGACGCATCGGCTTCGACCTGCGCAAGGGGCAGCTCGCGTTCGAGCGAGGCTATGGCTTCGTCAAGGACAAGGCGCCCCTCTTGCTCGTGCTGGGGGTCTTGCTCGTGCTGTCCTTCATTTTTGCCACCTGGGCCGAGGGACGCGCATTGCGAGCTGAAAAGGCCTCGCTCGAAGCCACTCTGGAGCTTTTGACGCAGGAGACGTTCGGCAAGAAGATTGCGGATCCGGACGAGGCGGAGTCCGAGCTCGACCGCCTGCGCAAGGCCAAGCCCGAGGATCCGATGCCCTATCTGGACGGGTTTGGCGTGGCCGTGGCCTTGGCGGAGACGCTCCCGAAGGACATCGTGCACGACGTGGAGCAGTTCGAGTACTCGAAGGGGAAGCTCAACCTGCGCGGCATCGTGAGTACCACGGACGAGGCGCAGCGTGTCGCCAAGGCGCTCGATGAGCACGCGTGCATCGAAGGCTCGAACGTCAGCAAGATCTCGCAAGTCGTCAATAGCGAGCGCGCTCGCTACGTACTCGAGGCCAAGGTGGCCTGCCCGCAGGACCAGGTGGAAGGTGACAAGAAGCCCAAGAAAGCGGGGGCTAGCGAATGAGCCTGCGTGATCGTTTCGACAATCTGGCCGAGCGCGAGCGACGGCTTCTTCTGGTGTTTTTTGGCCTGCTCGGCTTCATGCTCTTGGTATTCGTGCCGGTCTTGGTGCGGATGGGAGTGAGCGACATGGCGACCGAGAACGAGCGCCTCGCCGCCGTGATCGAGGACATCACGAGTGAGCGCGGGGCTCTCGCCAAGCGTCAGGCGCAAACGAGCCAGCTGGATCGACGCTATGCCACGGCGGCTCCGCCGCTGGCAGGCTGGCTCGCACAGGTCGCCGACGACGTGGAGGTGGAGATCCCGGAGACTCAGGACCGCTCGACGGTACCGCGAGGCAAGACCTTCAAGGAGCGTTCCACCCACATTCGGCTGAGCAAAGTCGGCATGTACCAGCTTTCCAATTTCATGGAGCGCGTGTCCGCTTCGTCGTATCCGGTCGTGATCTCGCGCCTCGACATCAAAAAGCGCAGCGGAAAGCCCGACGAGTACGATGCCGAGATGGACATCACGGCCTTCGATCGAGAAAAGAAGGCGGCCGTCAAGAAGCCGGCTGCCCGCGCGGCACCCGCCGAGGACGAGGCGCCAGCCGCCGAGGAGGACGAATGAGAGCGCTCGAATTTTTTCAGCGCTTGGTGCCGCGCCAGCTCAGCGCGCGTCAGCGCAAGATCTTGGTCTGGATCGGCGTACCGCTCGCGTATTTCGTCTGTCTTTTCGTCTTCGTGCGCCTGACCTTTCCGTACGAAACTCTGAAAGAGCGCATGCTCTCGGAGTTCAATGCGACCGAACGCGACCGAGCGCTCAGCATCGACTCTCTGTCGGGGAGCGGGCTGTTCGGGATCGAAGCGGAAGGAGTGACGCTCGAGGAAACCTCCGGTACGCCCGAGGCTGCGCCGGAGCCCGAGGAGCCAGCTCCCGCGCCCGACGAGACTGGCGAAGAGGCCGAGGCTGACGGCGAGGCAGCGAAAGCGCCTGCCAAGGCCAAGGCGTCCGGAAAGCCGAAGCGTGCCTCGCTCCATTTCGACACCATCGACGTCAGTGTGTCGCTGCTTTCCTATCTGATCGGCAACGTGCGGGTCAGTTTCGACGCTGAAGTGGGCGGTGGCACCATCGAGGGCTCGTTCTTCCAGAACGACCAGGTGGCGAAAGTACTGGTCGACGGTCAGGCCGTGGACATCTCGGAGCTGACGTTGCTCGGCAAGGCGGTGGGACTGCCTCTGGGAGGGGCCCTCTCCGGTCACGTCGAGCTCGAGCTGCCGGAGCGCTCGATGAGCAAGGCGGTGGGAGACTTCGAGCTCAACATCGCCGATCTGACGGTCGGCGATGGCAAAGCCAAGGTGCGCAACACCATCGCGCTGCCTCGGCTCGACGCGGGCGCCTTGACGCTCAAAGCGAAGGCAACCGACGGCAAGCTCGACATCGAGACCTTCGCTGCCGATGGCCCTGATTTCGAGCTGACCTCGGAAGGGAAGGTTCGCCTTCGCCAGCCGTTCGACAAGAGCTTGGCCGATCTCGAGGTCGGCTTCCGCTTCAAGGATGCCTACAAGAACAAGAGTGACATGACCAAGAGCCTCTTCGGGTCGTCGGACTCGAAGATACCGGGGCTCTTCGACATGGATCCGACGGTGCGTCGAGCCAAGGATGCGGAAGGCTTCTATCGCTGGAAGGTGAGCGGGCTCATCACTTCGCCCGCCTTCCGGCCTGCTTCCGCGAGTACGGCACGACGCGGCAAGGATGCCGCTAGTGCTCGCACCAAGTCAGCCGACAAGAAGGACAAGGACGAAGAGGACGAACCAGCAGCGGAGTGAGGCGCCGAGGGTGTGGGCGCCAGGCCCCGCCCGAGCGGAGCCTCAACTACGCAGCGCCAGCGGCATTCCCGTCGAGACGACGACGTCCCGCCAGAGTGGCCCGTCGGGGTTGACCCGGTTCGGTTGGTGCGAGGCAGCATAGATGGGGACGTGCACCAAACGATGGTTGACGGTCCCCACCAGACACGCGGTGCGTCCGCTCATCGCCGCGTGCACGGCGTTGGCGCCGAGGCGCGCGCAATAGATGGAATCGGCTGGATTGGCTGCCTGACTGCGAATGGAATAGCTCGGGTCGATGTACTTGATGGCGACTTCGCGCCGCGCCTGGCGGAAGTGCTCCGCGATGCGATCGCGCAAGTAAGGTCCGATGTCTCCGAGTTTGGGATTGCCGCCGGCATCGGTGCCGACGCCGCGCACGTAGTCTTGCCCGGCGCCCTCGGCCACGACGATCGTGGCGAAGCCGCGCTTTTGCAGGCGTCGTTCCAGGTAGTGGAGGAGTCCACTCGAGCCATCCAGATCGAAGGGCACTTCCGGAATGAGGACGAAGTCCGCTTCGTTGCTGGCGAGCGCTGCATGCACGGCAATGAAGCCGCTGTCGCGTCCCATCAGCTTGACCAGACCAATCCCACCGATCGAGTCGCGTGCTTCGGTATAGGCGCCATCCACGGCGCGCACGGCCTCGGCAACGGCGGTCTCGAAGCCGAAAGAGCGCTCGACGAAGCTGAGGTCGTTGTCGATGGTTTTGGGGATGCCGACCACCGAAAGCGGAAGACGCCGCCGCTCGAGCTCCTGCGCGATCTTGAGCGCGCCGCGCTGCGTGCCGTCCCCGCCAATGGTAAACAGCATGTTGACGTCGTAGCGCACCAACGTATCCACGATTTCGCCCGTGCGCTCTCCGCCGCCGCGGGCAGTTCCCAGGATGGTGCCGCCTTGGCGATGAATGCCAGCGACAGCGCGCGGATCGAGGGGCACCGGCGGCGCCTCGGGTTCGGCGAGGAGTCCACGGTACCCGTAGCGGAAGCCGGTGACCCGCCGCACGCCGTATTGGGACCAGAGCGTCACGACGATCGCGCGGATGACGTCGTTCAGACCGGGGCACAGGCCGCCACACGTCACGATGCCGGCGTGCACCGTGCGCGGATCGAAGAAGATCGACTCGCGAGGTCCGGCCTTCTCGAACGCGCCCACCTCGGCGCTGTCGAGGGTCGCACGCTCGCCTTTGAACTCGATGCCGTAGAGAACGCGCTCGTCGTCTTCGACGTAGCTCGAGCGTCGATCTCCGTGGGAGCTCGTGAGCTCCAGGGGCGAGCGGAAGCGGGCGTCGCCTAGGCGCTGCGTCTCGAAGCTCTGTGAGGTTGCGGTCACGTGTGTGTCCACCTGAACCAGGTGCACCCACGGGACCATGGCTCAGGTTACCGGGCGGTTTCGCGAGGCGAGAGCTGCCAAGGAAGGAGCGCGAGCGCGTTCCAGCTCAGCCTTCCGGTCAAGCCTTCCGGTCAAGCCTTCCGGTTTAAGCGCTGTGACCGCGTTCTTGTAACTCAGCCACCGCGCGATGCAGGTGGGTGCGTTCGTCTTCCGTCAGGTTCGGTAGAGCCACGCCGCATTTGCCGCCTGGCTCACGCGAGCAGTGCCGCACCTCAGCCGTGGTTTCGAACTTGGGCGCACCGGGGAACGTGATGCGCAGGGGGAGGGGGGCTCCGATCGCTGAGCCGACGAAGAGCTCGTCGACGATGAGCCCCAGCCCGCCGATGGCGATGTCGAGGACCTGCAAGCGAACCGAGACCATGCCCGAGACGTACTCGACGACGATGTCGTAATCGGCCGCAGGGTGCACCCGGACGTTCTGACGCCTCTCCTTCATCCGTTTCTCCTTCAGCTCTACGTCACTCGCTCCCGCCAAGCAACCTTCCGCCGATTCGGGGCCGGGACGGCGCGCAGCCTCGGGCACGCCGCGGCGGCTCTCGGCCCGCCACGTGCGCCTGGTCGCGGTGAGTCGGCTGATTGGCTATGGTCGAGCCATGCTTGCCGTCCTCTCCCCGGCCAAAGCGCTCGACTTCGAGGCTCCCGCGCAAGCGGAACTGCCGGCGACCGCGCCTCAGCTGTTCGCCGATTTGCAGGAGCTCGGTCCCGTCGTGCAGGCGCTCGACGCCAAGGCCCTCGGAGCGCTCATGAAGCTCAGTCCGAGCTTGAGCAAGCTCAACGCCACGCGTTTTGCCGAGTTCGACTTTCGGTCGAAAAAGCCCGAGGGCTCTCGACCCGCTGCGTTTGCCTTCGATGGCGACACCTATGTGGGTCTGCGGGCGCGCGAGTTTTCCAAGGAAGAGATGACCTTCGCGCAGGAGCACGTGTGGATCTTGTCCGGTCTCTACGGCGTCTTGCGTCCGCTCGATGCCATTTTGCCCTATCGACTCGAGATGGGCTCGAAACTGAAGACTCCGCGCGGGACGTCGCTCTACGATTTCTGGGGCAAGAAGCCGGCGCAAGCTCTGAAAAAGCAGCTCGCCAAGCTCGGGAGCCGGACGCTCGTGAATCTCGCCTCCACCGAGTACTTCTCGGCCGTGGACCGCTCGGCGCTCGGCGCCGATGTGCTGACGCCGATGTTCAAGGAAAAAAAGGGCAAAGATCTGGTCATCGTCTCCTTTGCTGCCAAACGCGCGCGCGGCGCCATGGCGCGTTACTTGGTGCGCGAGCGCCTGACCGAGCCGAGCGGGCTACGGGACTTCAGCGAAGATGGCTACCGCTATCAGAAGGCTGGCAGCACCGATCAAGAATGGCTGTTCGTGCGCTGATGATCACGCGGCCGAGGTGGGCATGACGGATGAAAGCGCAGTCCGGGCGCGGCCGCTTGGCCCGCTCGAGCTCAGCCCGAGTGAGCGCGACGCTGCGACCTTGGGCGATGTGTCTTCGGAGTGGCTGCTCGAGCGCATGCTCGGCTACGTGGAGAGCATCGGGCTCGAGCTCTACCCGGCGCAGGAAGAAGCGATTTTGGCAGTGTGTGAGGGCCAGAACGTCATCTTGAACACGCCAACTGGATCCGGCAAGAGCCTGGTTGGTGCAGCTGCGTGCTTCGCCTCACTCGCCCGTGACGAGCGCGCGTACTACACGGCCCCCATCAAGGCCCTGGTGAGCGAGAAGTTCTTCGACCTGTGCCGCTTGTTCGGGCCGGAGAACGTGGGCCTCATGACCGGCGACGCCAGCGTCAACCGAGAGGCACCCATCATCTGCTGCACGGCTGAGATCTTGGCGAACTTGGCCATGCGGGAAGGCAAGGAAGCCGATGTCGAGTGGGTAGTGATGGATGAGTTTCACTACTACGCGGATCGCGATCGGGGTTCGGCGTGGCAGATCCCACTCCTCACCCTGCCACAGGCCCGGTTCCTTCTGATGAGCGCCACGATCGGCGATCCGGCTCCGTTCGAGCGAGCGGTCAGCAAGATCACGGGCCGGCCGACGGTCGTCGTCATTGGGCGCGAGCGCCCCGTGCCTTTGGAGTTTCGCTACGTCGAGACGCCGCTCCAGGAGACTATCCTCGATCTGGTCAAAGAGGACCGCGCACCCGTTTACGTCGTCCATTTCTCGCAACGCGCGGCGATTGAAGAAGCGCAGAACCTCACGAGCCTCGACCTCCTGTCCAAGGAACAGAAGAAGGAGCTCAAGGCCGAAATCGCCGGAGAACGGTTCGAGAGTCCCTTCGGACGCGTGCTCGCGCGCTTCATCCCGCATGGCATCGGCGTGCACCACGCCGGCCTCTTGCCTCGCTATCGGCGCCTCGTGGAGCGACTGGCCCAGCGTGGATTGCTCAAGGTCATTTCGGGGACGGACACGCTCGGCGTGGGCGTCAACATTCCGCTCCGGAGCGTGATTTTCACGCAGCTGTGCAAGTTCGACGGGAGCAAGACGAAGCTCCTGCCGGTTCGCGATTTCTTGCAGATCGCGGGGCGAGCAGGCCGCCGGGGGTTCGATGATCGCGGGACCGTGGTCGCACAGGCGCCAGAGCACGTGATCGAGAATTTGGCGTTGAAGCGCAAGGCGGAGGGCGACCCGAAGAAGCTGCGCAAGCTCCACCTCAAGAAGCCACCGGAGAAGGGCTACGTCCCGTGGGACCAAAAGACGCTCGACCACCTGGCGAGCGCTCCATGCGAACCCTTGGTCTCGAGTTTCGAGGTCAGCGCGGGCATGCTGCTGTCGGTTCTCGGACGACCGAGCGGCGGATGCCGCGCCATGAAGAGCTTGATTGCCGATTGTCACGATTCCGACCCGAAGAAACGGCAACATCGCAAGACCGCGCTGGCCCTATTTCGCGGTCTAGCGCACTCAGGTGTGCTCGAGATGCGAGACCGGACGCTGGCCATTACGGGCGCCTTCGGCGAAGACTTCACGCTGAATCAGGCGCTGTCGCTCTATGTGCTCGAGGTGGTCGATTCACTCGAGAAAACCGAGCGCGAGTATCCGCTGCTCGTGGTGAGCCTGGTCGAGGCGACGCTCGAAGATCCAGGCGTCGTGCTGCTGCGACAGATGGACACGTTGAAGACGCGTCGCATGGCGGAGCTGAAGCACGCCGGTGTCGAGTACGACGAACGCATGGCCGAGCTCGAGAAGGTGACCCACCTCATGCCCGACCGTGACCTGCTGGAGGGCACGTTCGAAGCCTTCTGTCGCGAGCACGCCTGGGCCAAGAGCTACCGCATTTCACCCAAGTCCGTGGCTCGCGACATGTACGAGCAAGGGCTGGCGTTCAACGGCTACGTCAAGGAGTACGGCCTCGAGCGAGCCGAAGGGGTGCTCCTGCGCTATCTCTCCGACGCCTACCGTGCGCTCGACCGGAGCCTCCCGGAGTCGGCCAAGACCGAGGAATTGCGCGATTTCATTGCCTGGCTCGGTGCCGAGGTGCGGACCGTCGACGCTAGCTTGCTCGAGGAATGGGAGCGCTTGCAGAACCCGGCAGCCGCGCTGGCCCTTCCGGAGCAGAAGGAACCCGAAGCGTTCGATGTCACGCGCGATCGTCGGGCCTTCACCGTGCTCTTCAGGAATGCCGTCTGGCGCGTCGTCACGGCCGTGGGGCAGCGCGACTTCGAGCGCGCAGCCCGGGAGCTCGACCAAGGTCCGGCGGGGCCTTTCAACGCGGCGGCGCTCGAGGCCGCCTTCGCCCCCTACTTTCAGGAGTACGCGGAGCTCTGCCTGGATCCCGCAGCACGCGGTCCGCGGCATCTATCCGTCACCGAGGAGGGACGCACGCTCCGCTTGATCCAGACGCTCGTCGACCCGGAAGGCGATCTGGGCTGGTCTCTCGAATTTTCGCTCGACCTGGACAGTAGCCGAGCGCTGGGGCGGCCCGATCTCGTGCTTCGCCAGGTGCACGTTGGCTGAGCCGGGATGACCACGACACTCCTGCTCTGGCAGCGCCTGCCTCCCGTCGTGCGCTGGTCCCTCGCGCTCTCCGCGCTTTGGGCCGTCTCCTTCTTCGCGCTGCCCTGGATCGCAGGCGAGCGTGCTGGCCTCTTCGAGGATGACTCGTACTTCTACGCACAGTTTGCCTACAACGTGGGGTGCCACGGTGCGCTCAGCTTCGATGGTCTCGAGCGCACGAGCGGCGTGCACCCTGCCTGGGCAACGCTGCTTTCTGGTGGCTCCGCCGCGCTGTGTGCCGTCACCAGCGACAAGGCGATTCATGTAGCCGGCCATACGGCGCTCTGGTTCCTTCTGATCGGTGTCCTGGCCAGCTGGGTGACCCAAACGCTGCGTCAGCGCGTCGTCTTCGTCCTCTTGGCCCTGTTGACGGCGCCGCTCATGGAGACCGCGCTACTCAGCTGCTGCCTCTTGTGGCTGGCAAACCGCAGCTCGACGGAGGCGGACACCGGCGGCTTCGATCGCACGCTCTTTGGGGTCGCCTGTTTGTTGCCGCTGGTCAGAATCGATGCGGTGCCGTTCGCGGCCTTGTGGCTATTCGCGCTCAGCGGACGCCCAGGCCGTTTCCGTGCGCTCGCGGTCGGTCTCGCGCTCGGCGTCCTGGCCCACCTCACCTTGCTCTTTGCGCTCTACGGCCATCTCTACACCGTCTCGTCCTTGCTGAAGGCCGACCGCGCCGCCTTCTCGTCGCCGCTGCGGGCCCTGGATAAATCGGGGATTCAGGTTCGCGCTGCCGTCCTTCTTCTTTTGACGGGGTGGGCGGCCCTGACCGTTCCGTTTCGGCGCGCCCGCCCTCCGCTGGGCATCGCCCAGATCATCGCCGGACCGGTTGCCTTCAGTTTTGTGCACCTTTGGCTCAGCGACACTCGAAGTTGGTACTTCCTGCCGGGCTACACGTTCTTGTTTCTGGCGGCGACGCGCGGCGGCACCCTCCCGGGCGTACGGGCCCGCTTCGCCGCGCTCGGTGGCCTACGCAACAGTGGGGCCTTGGTCCGCAGGCTGGCAGGAGGCGCCGTGGCGGGGGTGGCGCTGCTGTTGACGGCCTACAAGGTCTATCGGTTCGTGCCGCTCGATCATGTCAGGCGAGCGTCGTGGGAGTTCGTGGCGGCCGCGCGCGAGGTCGTTCCCCCGGGCGGGCGTATCTATCAAATCGATGGCAGTGGCTTCACCGGATACTGGCTCGACCGTCACCTGATCAACGGCGACGGTTTGATGAACACTCATGCGTACGCTCGGCGAATGAAGGCCGGAAGGCTGGCTGGGTACTTCGAGGAGAGGCAGATCTGCTTCGTGATCACGGACGCGCAGCTGAAGCGTCGCCAGCGAAAGCTGATCGACCAAGGCGGGCTCGTGCTCGAGAAGCGGCAGGCAGTGGAGCGGCTGCGCTCCGCAGGCTACGGCTGGAGCAAGAACCCGAACGCCCATTTCGTGCTCTGGCGCATCCGACGTCCCGATTGCGCGTGAGCCGCGTCGCTGGCCACCGCCTCAGCGGTGGCCCTGAATTTCAGGCGTCGGCGTATTCCTGCAGGAGGTCGGTGATGCGACCAAAGACGTCGAACATCTGACGAGCGTCGGGCAGCAGGGTCACGCGAAAGCGATCCTTGTATGGCACGTTGAAGCTCGATCCTGGGGCTACCAGAACGTGCTTCTTCTCCAAGAGGTCCAGAGCAAACTGCTGGTCGTCGAAGCCGTTTCGCGCAGCCGCGCCCGTCACCTGGACGAATGCATACATCGCACCCTTGGGGGGGACGACCGTCAGGTGGGGACTTCGGTCGACGGCTTCGAGAATCGCACGCCGCGTCTCGAACAGACGTCCGCCGCTGCGGGTCAAATCGAAGATCGACTGTCGCCCACCGAGCGCAGTTTGGACCGCAAACTGTCCAGGCACGTTCGAACACAGGCGCAAGGACGCCAAGAGCTCGATGGCCTGCAGGTAGTCACGCGCGTGTGCACGCTCTCCCGAGAAAGACACCCAGCCGACGCGTAGGCCACACGCCCGATAGATTTTGGAGAGGCCGCCGAACGTCGCACAGAGCGTGCGCTCCACGAGCGTGGCCATCGGCACGTACTCCGCGCCTTCGTACAGCATTTCGTCGTAGATTTCGTCGGCGCACAGCACCAAGTTGTGGCTGTCGGCAATGCGTGCCAGCGCCTGCAAAACGTCGCGTGGGTAGACGGCCCCCGTGGGATTGTTGGGGTTGATGACGACGATGGCGCGCGTGCGTGGCGTGATGAGAGCTTCGACTTCTGCCGGATCGGGTACGAAGCCGCGCTCCGGACGGCAGGGGTAGTGGACGGCTTTGGCGCCATGGATCACGACGGAGGCCGTCCACAGAGGGTAGTCCGGGCTTGGCACCAAGACCTCGTCGCCAGGGTTCAGGAGTGCGCGCATGCACATCATGATGAGCTCGGACACGCCATTGCCGATGAACACATCATCGACGGTTACGTCCAAGATGCCGCGATCCTGCTGCTGCATCACCACCGCCTCGCGCGCTTGGAAGATGCCTTTCTGGTGCGAGTACGGGTCGGCCTGATGCAGGTTCTGGACGATGGCGACGCGCATCGTATCCGGCATTCGGAAGCCAAAGGCGCCGGGATTGCCGATGTTGAGCTTGACGATGTCGTAACCTTCCCGCTCGAGCTCGTCTGCGCGACGGGCCAGGGCTCCACGGATCTCGTACTTGACGTCGTGGAGATGCTCGGAGGCGCGCAGCAGGGGGAGGGTCATGTTGGATTCTCGGTCCGCCGTTCGGGGACACGCATGTAGGGAATTGGTGCAGATGGGAAAGAGGGCTGCCAGGTCCGCGGGAAGCGGGGTAGCTGGCCACGGGGCTCGGCAGTGCGGGGGAAACTAGTGCAGAAGGCGCCTCCAGTCGAAGGCGGGACGCACGGGGAGGGCGACCTGGACCTCGGAGCGCGGACACGGGGGGCGCACTGGGAGACGTGACTGCCGGACCGCCTTGCGTTCTGGTACCGTGGAGGTGATGGCGACCTCACTTCCGGAAGAGACGTTTCTGGCCCTCGCATGCGTGGTTCACGCTGACGGGCGCCTCGCCAAGAGCGAGCTCCAAGGATTGCGTCGCGCAGCGGCCAGCTACGGGCACACGGACGATGCACTGGGCCGGGTCGAGGCTGAAGCGGCCGCCGGAACCAAGATCGAGGCGATCGTTTGGCCGGAACTCACTGCATGGCAGAAGGCGCTCACCTATGCGTTCGCCGTGTGGGTCGCCAAGGCAGATGGCAGTGTGAGTCGTGACGAGCAGGAGCTCCTGCGTGTGCTCGGCGACGCCCTTGGGCTCGACAAGTTGCGCCGCGATGCCGCCCGTTCCGCCACCTACGACATCGCCGCGTTGCCCGGTGGGCACCGTCCGGACCAGTATGACTTTGGGGCGCTCGAGACGCAGCTCCAAGCCAAGCTGCCGGGCTCCTACAAAGAGCACCTCAAGGGCTGAGCCAAGCAAGTGTCGGTCCTCAACCCCCTCGCACGCGAGATCTCCGCGAAGATCGTTTATTACGGGCCTGGCCTATCCGGGAAGACGAGCTCACTGCAGTTCATCTATTCCTCGCTGAAGCCTTCGCATCGCGGTGAGATGGTCTCTCTGGAGACAGAGGGCGACCGCACCCTGTTTTTCGACTTTCTACCCGTGCATGTCGAGCGGCCGGGCGGCTTCGATCTCCGGCTGCAGCTCTACACGGTCCCGGGCCAGGTCTTCTACGGCGCTACCCGACAACTGGTGCTGTCCGGAGCCGATGGCGTCATCTTCGTGGCTGACAGCCAGCGTGAGGCACGGGAACGCAACCTGGAGTCCTTCGTGGACCTCAAGGAAAATCTGGCGAAAGAGGGTCGCGACCTGCGGTCCGTGCCGTTCGTGCTCCAATACAACAAGCGAGACTTGCCGGACGTCATGAGCGTGGCGCAGCTCGATCAGGAGCTGAACGATCTGCACGTGCCGGCGTTCGAGACGAACGCCAGCGCTGGCATGGGGGTCGTCGATGCGCTGAAGAAGGTGGTGGCGCTCGTCAACAAGAGCGTCAACAGCCACGTCGGTGTGCCCAAGGCTCCCCGCTCCGAGACGGGGCGCCGCATGGCCATCGACCCAGAAGGCGTCTGGGGGCGTGAGGGAAAGGAGGAGGGGATGGCCGGGCAGGTCAAGTCTGCGCTCTCCTCCGAGCCGCTGCAGGCACGTATGCAGCGCGCCACCGATCGCGTTCTCTCTGGGTCAACGCCAGCGGCCATGGCCAGCAATGCGCGAGAGGGCCAGACCATCGTCGCTCCTGCCGTTTCGCCGATGTCGTTCTCGGCGCTCTTTCGCGATCCTGGTCCGGTCATGCAGGTCGAGCGCGAGATCGCGCAAGGCAACTTCGCCGAAGCGGTCCATCGCTCGGCCAGCCTCGTCTCCGAGGTTCTGGAGGGCCTCTTGGGTCCCAACGACCCGGCCGGCTACGCCACCCGGGCGCTCCTGCTCGGCCTCGACGGGCAGGAGTACCTCGAGCTCCGCCGGCTTGCGGGGAGGCCGCCTTCCCTCATCACGCAGAACGACGCGCTCTTCGCTCTCTACCTGCTGATAGCGACCCGCATCAAGCAAGCCCGCGCGCCTCGTTTTTGACGACATCCCCGTTCGCCGGCTCCGTATTCACGGGTGTGCATTCACTGGCTCCGGACGAGCCGGCCCGGCATGTGCCGGCCCGGCATGTGGCGGCCCAGCACGCGGCGGCCCCGTCTCCGTCGGCGCCGTGGCGCCTCGCGCTCCGACCTGGCTTCCGCCCGAGCCGTGGTAGCGTGCGTCGGCATGCCAGGGTCGAGCAGGCTCATTCCAGCGCCCATTACGCCGTCCGGGGAGGATCGCGAGTCCGAGCGAGCCTGGGGCTTCGAGGACAGCGGCTTCGTCGTGAAGGACGGGGTCGTCCGGTTCGAGAGCAAGCGCTACCCGGGTGCCGGCTACGATTTGCCGGCCTTCGCGCCGTTCGTGAAGACGGCCGTCGGGGTGGCGTTCGATCCCTCGGATCGCCACGAGCCGCGCCCGATCGACCTCCCCGGGACGACGCCCGGCACGGGGCTGTGCGAGCGCCTGGCCTTGGCACTGAGCGCCGAGCGGGTGTCGACCGACGCGCGGCTGCGGCTGCGGCGCGGCCATGGGCACCACCTGGAGGAGATCTTCCACCTGCTCTACGGACAGCTCGGGCGCGTGCCGGACGTGGTCGTCTGGCCCGAGACGGACGACGAGGTTGCGGCCGTCGTTGCGCTGGCTCGCGAGCATGGGGCGGTCGTCATTCCCTACGGCGGGGGCACCTGCGTCAGCATGGCCCTCACGTGCCCCGAAGCAGCAGCAGGACCCGTCATCTCGCTCGACCTCGGACGAATGAATCGGGTGCTCTGGATCGATCCGGTGACGCGGACCGCCTGCATCGAAGCCGGAGCCGTCGGGCGCCACCTCGAGCAATCTCTACGCGAGCATGGCTTCACCCTCGGGCACGAGCCAGACAGCGTCGAGTTCTCGACGCTCGGCGGCTGGATTGCGACGAGCGCCAGCGGCATGAAGAAGAACCGCTATGGCAACATCGAGGAGGTCGTCTTGGACGTCACGGTGGTCAGCCCCGATGGCGTGGTCGAGCACCCCGTCAGCGTGCCTCGGGCCAGTCATGGTCTCGACGTGCGGCGGCTGATTTTTGGCTCCGAAGGCATGCTCGGCGTCATCACCCGTGCAGTGGTCAAGATCCATCGCCTGCCGGAGGTCACGCGCTACGGGTCGCTCGTGTTCCCCGATTGGGCTCGTGGTCTCGCGTTCTTGACGGAGCTGTCCGAGTGGCAGGCGTTGCCGGCCAGCGTGCGCTTGGTCGATAATCTCCAGTTCCGCTTCGGCCAAGCCTGCAAGCCGCCGAGCGGCGGCGTGGTGCGCTGGCTCCAGAAGGCCTACCTGACGCGCTACCTGGGCATCGATCTCGAGCAGATGGCAGCCGCGACCCTCGTTTACGAAGGTGACGCCGACGAGCAGAGGGAGCTCGAGCAGCGCGTCGTGCGCGCCGCGCGCCGGCATGGGGGCGTCTCGGGCGGGGCGGCCGCTGGCCAGGCTGGCTACGGACTCACCTTCGGCATTGCCTACATTCGCGACTTTCTGCTGCCCTATTGGACGATCGGTGACTCGTTCGAGACGGCGGCCCCGTGGGGCCGAGTCGATGCGATCATCGCCGCGGTGAAGGCCGCCGTCGGGGCTGCCCACACGGAACTCGGGCTGGCTGGCCATCCGTTCGTCACAGCTCGGGTGAGCCAAATCTATCAGACGGGAGCCTGCGTCTATTTCTACATTGGCTTTCATTACAAAGGCTGCCCTGACCCGGTGGCTGCCTTCCGCAAGCTGGAGCACGCGGCCCGGCAAGCGATTCTGGACGCTGGTGGGGCGCTCTCGCACCACCACGGCATCGGGAAGATACGAGCGCCCTATCTGTCGCAGATCAAATCCGAAGCCGCGCTACGTTGGGCAGAGCGCGTGAAAGGCGCGCTCGACCCGGCCGACGTCTTCGCCGTGGGCAATCAGCGTCCAGGCGCCCGCCTCGCCGAGTGACGGGGCCTGCTTTGGGCGGGCCAAGTTCATGAAGTGCGCCGGAGAGTGGTCCGGGCGGTGGGTTTCCTTTCCCCCGCCGGCCCGAGCGGGGTTAAATTGGACGTCGAGCACCATGAGACTTCGAGCTCGCCCCCTTCTCCCGGTCGCCAGCGCCGCAGCCGCCCTACTCCTCGCGAGCCTCGGGTGGGCCAGCGGCGACGCGGGAGGAAATGCACCGGCGGCGCCACTGGCCGGTCGGGGGGAGAGCTCGGCCGGCGCCGAAGCGACCCTGGTCGGCTTTCGCAAGACCGGCGACGATAGCGCGCTCGTCTACGTGCAGCTGACAGGCATGGCCGAGGTCAAGTCGGAGCAGCATGGCCTGACGCTCACGTTCACGCTCAGGGGTGTCTCCGTCCCGAAGAAGAACAACCTGAACCCGCTCGTCGCCACCCACTTCGACACCATCCTCGAGAGTGCGCGTTTGGTCCAAAGCGGCAAGAATACAGAGCTCGTCGTGGTCCTTCGCCGCGCGGGGACGGCGTCCACCCAGGTGGTCCGCGCTGGCGACGGCGCGGTGGTCGAGGTGCACCTGACGGCTGCGCCCAAGAGCGCTGCCAAGCCCTAGCAGAATCCTTCGAGCCCAGCCTGCCGCGCGAGCGGCCAGCCGTGCTCGCCGAACTCGGGCGCAAAGGTAGCCACGCTCGAAGACTTGTGGGGGGAGTGGGCCCGGCGATATGAAGTCCCTCGTACGTGGACATCTCCGTCGTCATCCCTTCCTACAACACCGCGTCGACGATCGGTCAGACACTCGAGGCACTCTCGCGCCAAGTGACCACGCGGTCCTTCGAGATCGTCGTCGTCGACTGCTCCGCCGACGACTCCGTGCAGAGCATCTGCGAGCGTTTTGCGCGGGTTCGGGTGCTGCGCGAGGCCAAGCGCTTCAATCCGGGGGAGGGGAGGAACATCGGGGCACGCGCGGCGGCGGGACGGCTCCTGATCTTCGTCGATGCCGACGTTCACCTGAGCGAGAGCGCCCTCGACGCGGCGTTTGCCTACTACGAGGCCGGACACTCGATGTTCGGCGGAGCGCTCGAGCTCGACGAGAGCGAGGCGACCAGCGCTTCCTACCTCGAGCACTACTTCTTCAATCATGAAGCGCAGGCGCTCCGTCCCGCATGCCCGCGGGCGAACCTGAGCTCGGCGCTGATGGTGGTCGAGCGCGAATTGTTTCTGAGTGCCGGTGGTTTTGCCGACATTCCGCGTATGCAAGATACGGAGCTCTCGGAGCGCATGGCTCGGCGCGGCGTGAGCTTGTCGTTCACGCCCAGCGTGCTCGGCTACCAGGTGCAGGACTCGCCCATGCCTCAAGTCTTGCGCAAGGTGCGGGTCAACGGGCGCAATCTCTATTTCATCCGCTACGGAGAGGCATCCTGGCTGCGGAACGGACTCTTCTTTTTCTTGCTGCCGGCGATGGCGCTAGCCAAGGTGACACGCATCGTGACGCGGCACCTGCGCTACCAAGACGCGCGTCGCCGCGGGATCACGCTACGCCTCGTGCCGCTGCTCTACCTGGCGGGGGCCCATTGGATGGTGGGCTTCTACGACGCCTTGATCTTTCGTCGGGGCATCAGCCAGACCCGATGAGGGGAGCGCGCCTGCGGGCGGCGTCACGTTCACTCGGGCGCCGAACATGCGACCTGGCTGGACGAAGGTCGAGCGGCGCTGGGAGGACCGCGCGGCCATCCGTGCGAAAGTTGAGCCAAACCGGCCGCTGGACCGCTCTGGCGCCGGGTCCTAGATTGAGCGCCATGAACGCGTCCGGGGCCTGCCCCTCATGAAGGGCACTTCCGAAGCTCCCCTGGGCCTGCTCCGCCTCGTCGACAGCTCGCTCGACCCACTGGAGGCGGCCACGGTCCGCCAGCGGTTCTCGGTGCCCGTGGAGTACCCCGTGCTCTTCGAGCGCGACAGTCTGGCACCCGGTGCGCAGGCCCTCGAGTGGGCGATCACACGCCTCGAGCCCGAGCAGACTCATCGGGTCTTCGTGGTCTGCGACGCCGGCCTGATGGCAGCGTCGCCCGGTCTCGCAGTCCGCATCGAGGCGTACTTCGCAGCCCGGTCGCGCCTCGCGGTCAGCGCGCCGCTCGAGGTGCTGCCCGGCGGGGAGGCGGCGAAGGCCGACTTTGCTGTGGTCTCGCGTCTGCATCAGGCTTGGCTCGGCGCCGCGCTGGATCGCCACTCGGTCGTCGTGGCGCTGGGCGGTGGCGCCGTGCTCGATGCTGTGGGCTTCGCGGCCGCGACTTTTCATCGGGGCCTGCGACTCGTGCGTGTTCCCACCACGGTCCTCGGTCAGAACGACGCAGGGCTCGGCGTCAAAAATGGGCTCAATGCCTATGGCCAAAAGAACTTGGTCGGCACGTTTGCTCCGCCTTTTGCCGTCGTCTGCGACAGTGCCTTCCTCGCCACGCTCGAGCCGCGCGACGTGCGGGCTGGCATGGCCGAAGCCGTCAAGGTGGCCCTCATCCGAGACCGCGGCTTCTTCGAGTGGCTCGAAGCGGAGGCCCCGGCCCTGGCTCGTTTCGCACCCGAAGCCGTGGAGGAGTTGGTGCGCCGCGCAGCTGAGCTCCACCTCGGGCACATCGCCAAGAGCGGCGATCCGTTCGAGTCGGGCAGTGCTCGTCCGCTCGACTTCGGCCACTGGGCTGCTCACAAGCTCGAGCTCATGACCCACCACGAGCTCCGGCATGGCGAAGCAGTGGCGATCGGCCTCGGGCTCGACAGTCTGCTATCGGCAGAGCTCGGGATGCTCCCACGTGCTTCCGCCTTGCGCGTGGTCGCGCTGCTCCGGTCGCTTGGATTTGCGCTGTTTCATCCGGCGCTCGCCACGCGCGCTTCCGGCAGACTCGCGGTCTTGGACGGGCTCGAAGATTTCAGGCAGCACATGGGCGGCAAGCTGACCGTGCCGATGCTGCAAGATTTGGGACAGGGGCGCGAGGTGGACGCCCTCCCCACTGGCGCGGTCGAGCGGGCCGTGAGCGAGCTCGAGCGCTTGGAATCGCCGGCATGAGGCTCCCGAGCGGCGCCCACCTCACCTACTGCACCAACATCCATCCGGGTGAAAGTTGGGACGAGGTGCGGGTCGCGCTGCGCGAGTACCTGCCTCAGGTCGCAAAGCGGGCCGGAGCGGGCCGACCTTTCGGCGTCGGTCTCCGTCTCTCCGCACGAGCGGCCGAGCAGCTGGACCGCGACGAGCGCGCCTTCTCCGAGCTCGAGGCCGTGCTCGACGAGGCCGAGGCCTACGTACCCACCTTGAATGGCTTCCCCTACGGTGAGTTTCACCGGGGCGCAGTCAAGGAAGCCGTCTACCTGCCCGACTGGCACGAGCGCGCGCGCGTCGACTACACGATTTGCCTGGCGCGCTTGGCCGCCCGTCTCGCGCAGGCGAGGCCCGACGCGCCGCGTGAGGTCAGCATCAGCACCGTCCCCGGCTGCTTCCGCCAGGCCCTGCTCCCCGGCAGCCTGCAGAGATTCGGCGCTCATCTGCGCGAAGTCGCGGTTTTTCTCGCGCGCCTCGAGAACGAGACCGGGATCCGCGTGACGCTCGGCCTCGAGCCGGAGCCCGCCTGCCTGCTCGAGACGACCGAGGAAGGCGTGCGCTTTCTCGCGGCTCACGTGTACGAGGGGCAAGGCGTGGACTTCGATGCGTCCCGGCTCGGCGTAGCGCCCGAGCAGCTCCGTGCCTTCGCGCGCCGATACATCGGCCTCTGTTTGGACGCCTGCCACGCTGCCGTAGGCTTCGAGTCGCCGAGCGAGCTCGTGACACTCCTGCGCCGGGAGCAGGTGCTGGTGACCAAAATGCAGGTCACGAGCGCACTCTCGCTCGATGCGGCGACTCCCGAGCTGCTGCGTGAGCTGGCTCGCTTCGACGATGGCATCTACCTGCACCAGGTGAGCGTGCGTACGCCGGAAGGCGTACGGCGTTTCGTCGATCTGCCGCAGGCGCTGTCCTCGCCGGATCTCCTGGGGCACCCGTGGCGGATCCACTTCCATGTCCCGGTGAGCGAGCAGAAAATCGGCATGCTGGGCACGACGCGGCCCTTCCTCGAGGCGCTCCTGGCAGCGCAGCGGGAGCAGCAGCTGACGCGCCAGCTGGAAGTCGAGACGTACACCTACGACGCACTGCCTGCCGCCTTGCGCCAAACACCGGTGGCCGAGATGATCGCAGCCGAGCTGGCATGGACTCGGAACGAACTCGGCGCGTGACCTTCGCTCGGACGCTCCTCAGGCTAGGACGCGTGTCCAACCTGCCCACGGTGTGGACCAATTGCTTGGCGGCGGCCGGTCTTGCCGCTGCAGAGACGTCCGGCCCCCCGCCGAGTGGCGCCTTGCTGGTCACGGCGGCCATCGCCATGTCGGCCATCTATACCGGGGGCATGTTCCTCAACGACGCCTTCGATCGGGAGCACGATCGCGCGCACGCGCCCGAGCGGCCCATTCCCGCCGGCGCGATTGGAACGGGCACCGTGCTCGGACTCGGCCTCTTGCAGCTGCTCCTGGGCGTCGTCGGGGTGGCCTTTGCCAGCTTGCGCTTCGGCTCGGGCATGGACCGCGCCGCCGTGGTCTCCGCAGTGGCGCTGGTGCTGCTCGTCGTGCTCTACGACCTTTGGCACAAGAATAACCCTCTTTCGCCGCTGCTGATGGCCGGGTGCCGAGCGCTCGTCTACGTGACGGTCGGTCTTCTCGCGGGGGGCGGTCACGTCGAACCCGCGCTCTGGCTTGGGAGCGTGGGGGTGGCCCTGTATGTCGTCGGCCTCACCTGGCTCGCCAAGCTCGAGTTCCGCGGCCTCGGTCTGCGTCGCGTGGGCGGTTTTGCCACGTTCATTGCGGGCATTTCGCTCGTCGACGCGATCTTTCTGGCCGCCGGAGGGCGCTACCTGTGGGCGCTCCTGGCCTGCCTCGGTTTCCCCGCGACCCTCGCGCTCCAGCGCTGGGTACGAGGAACCTGACGGACCGCTGCGCGCGCTAGCCCTCCAGCACGTGTCGGAGCAAGAGCTCTTGAACCGCAGTGGCTTCGACGGCGCCGCTCGGCAGGAGGTGGGACTCGCTCGAGATGAAGAGTGGCCCTTGCGCTGGATCGTCCGTCGGACGGCCGTGGCTTCCGCGCACCACGCTGGCATCGAGGCCGATCACGTCCAGGAGGTTTCTCATGCCCAGCTTGCGGGCGAAGACGCGGCGCGCGGCGCGGAGTTTGGGGAAGGGCAGGCGCGGGTCGAAGGCGAGCTCTGCCGGATCGTAGCCCGGCTTGCGGTGGATATCGACCGTGCGCGCGTAGTCGGGAGCACGCCGATCATCCAGCCAGAAGTAGTACGAAAACCAGCGATCCGGACGGCTGACGAGGACGAGTTCTCCGCTTCGAGCATGATCGAGGAAAATGGTTGCTTGCTCTCGTCGATCGAGCACGCGCTCGACGCCGTCTAGTCCCTCGCAGAGGGCGCGGACGCGGTGCAGGTCTTCGCCGGGCCTGACATAGACGTGTGCGATTTGGTGGTCGGCCACGGCGAAGGCGCGACTGGCTCCAGCATCGAGCTGTTCGAGACCGAGCTCTTCGCGCACACGCACGTAGCCGTGTTCGCGCAAGTGGCGGTTGACGTGGATCGCTGCGGTCACCTCGGTGATGCCGTATTCCGAGAGCACGACGGTGCGCAAACCCTGGGCCTCTGCGAAGCCCACGAGCTCGCCCACCAGCGCATCGAGGGCCCGCAGCTCGGGGAGGATCGCGGGATCGCGGGGACCGAGCCGCTGCAGGCAGTAGTCGAGGTGGGGGAGGTAGACGAGGGTGAGACTGGGCTTTCTGGTCTCGACGATGCGGAGAGCGCAGTCGGTGATCCAGCGACTCGAGCGCAAATCCGCGAGCGGGCCCCAGAAATGAAAGAGCGGGAACGTTCCGAGCGCTTCGTTCAGCTGGTCGCGCAGCTCGGGCGGCTCACTGTAGACGTCGGGGATCTTGCGGCCATCGGCCGGATACATCGGCCGCGGCGTGACGGACCAGTCTGCCGACGAGTACATGTTGTACCACCAGAACAGCTGAGCCGTCGTGAAGGCGGCATCTCGCGCGCGCCCGACCTCCCAAATTTTGGGCGCTTGGACCAAATGGTTCGATTGCTTCCAGAAGGCGACTTCAGCCAGATCCCGCTGGTACCAGCCGTTGCCTACGATCCCGTGCTCGCGCGGCAATTTTCCCGTGAGCAGGGTGGCTTGCACCGAGCACGTGACCGCCGGAGTGATGGTCGTGAGCGGTCGCAGTCCGCCGCGCTGGACCAAACGTGAGAGGTGTGGAGTTTCGGGGCCGATGAGCTCCGGAGTCAGTCCGACGGCGAGCAGGACCAGTGTGGGGTGCATGGGAGCGGTCAGCGGTTGGTCTCGCCGGATCCGGAACCATCGGTGCGCGGCGCTTGTCCGCGAAGCACGGAGTTTCCGGCGAAGAGCTCGGTTTGATTGATCGCGGGCTGCGCCTCGAGCGCTTCGAGATTGAGGCGCCCGCTCTGCGCGAAGAAGCGAATCGGATTCTGCCAGAAGACCGTGTCCACAGCCGCCTCACCGAGCCCGCTCTCCAGGAATGCGCGGGCGGTCTTGGGCACCTTGAGCGGGTCGCTCTGTCCCCAATCGGCGGCAGAATTGACCACGATTCGCTCGCTCCCATAGGTCTGCACCAGGCTGACCATCCGCCCTTCGTCCATCTTCGTGCTCGGGTAGATCGAGTGGCCGGCCCAACAGCCCGTGTCGAGCACCAGGGGCAGCGTGATCTCGTTGTTGTGATCGATGAGCGCCAGCTCTTCGGGGAACCCCACCTCGCGAATCAGCGCGATGGTGCGCTCGGTGCCCCGCTTCTTGTCGCGATGGGGCGTGTGGATCAGCGCGGGGAGTCCGTGCTGCTTCGCGAGCTCGAGCTGGCGGGCGAAGAACTCTTCCTCGCGTGGGGTGATGTCGTCGTAGCCAATCTCTCCGACGGCCAGCACGCCTTCCTTCTGCAGGTAGAGCGGCAGGAGCTCCATCACTCCTTCGGCGAGCGCCTCGGTGTTCGCCTCCTTGGGATTGAGTCCCATCGTGCAGTAGTGGAGAATGCCGTACTGGCTCGCGCGGAAACGCTCCCAGCCGACGAGCGAGAGGAAGTAGTCCTCGAAGCTGCCGACGTGCGTGCGCGGCTGGCCGAGCCAAAAGGCCGGCTCGATGATGGCGCGGATGCCGGCCTGCGCCATCTTCTCGTAGTCGTCGGTGGTCCGACTGGTCATGTGAATGTGCGGATCGAAGAGTTTCATGAGAAAATCCCGGTGGGGCCAAACGGGGACGGGAAGCTCAAACTGAGCCCGACCAACCAATCGCGAGCAATCGCGGAACATCGGTGGGCACCGGACGACCTGCTGCGCGCCGTTCGTCGGCGAAGTCAGCGACCATCCGTTTCAACTCCGGGGTGACCCGGCTGTCGAGGTTCAGAATTTCGTCGAGCGGTACGCCCACGAACAGCGCTTTGAGCACCAGCTGCTCGAACGCTGGGTCCGGCAAATGCCGAGCAGGAAACGCGCTCTGGCACGCGAGTGCGCGGAAGACGGCAACATCATTCGTGCGGCTGGCCTCGCGCGCGAGGGGGACCAAGTTCCCTTGGTCGGGCAGGAAGGGTAGGGCACGCAGAATGCTGATCTGCTCGCGATCGCTGCCGGTGCGATAGAGCGTGGTCAGCGTGTCGACGAATTCCGCGGGAGGGCGCTGCTCGGAGAGCGCGACCAAGAAGGCGACTCGCCCCATCTCGTCCTCGAGCCAGGGGCCGCTGGCCGCGAGCTCGGGAAGGCGCGCGAGTGCCTCGGGGTGGGCGAGCCCGGTCGGCCGCAACACTTGGCTCAGCTTGCCGAAGGCGAGCCGGGTGCCCAGCGTGTCGCTGCGCTCGCGCGCGGACCCGAGCGCGCTTTGCACCAGCGCGGCGGTCTCTGGGCCCGTCAGCGCGGCGAGGGCGTCGAGCCAGCCGGCGCCGTCGAGATCCGAACTCGGAGCATCCGCAATCATGGCGACGGCCAGCATATCCGAACTTCACGCTCGGACAGGGTGCTGAACGGTCTTTTCAGTACCCAGCCGTGTGCTTCCCCGCGCGGGAAAGGGGAGCGACAGCGGTGCGAAGCACCCCCTCATGGCGAGGGGTTTTCGCACCTCCGCTGTCCAGTGGTGCGCGCGGGCACGGTGGTCGTCGTCGGCAGGGTGCTCTTCAGCACCCAGCTGTGTGCTTCCCCGCGCGGACGAAGAGGCCGTTTCGGTTGACGGGCGCCGTCGCGAGGCCAGAATGCCGGGCGTGACTGAAAGCGAAGTCGATCAGGCCTGGCTCGAGGCGTTCGTCGCTGGGGCAGGCGGCGTAGCCGGCACCGTGCACCGCATCCAAGACGGCGAGCTTGCACTTTCTGCAGCCTACCGGATCCCGCCGCCGGTGGTCGCTGCCACGACCCGCATCCCCAAAGGCAAGGGCATGGCGGGCCTCGCTTGGGAGCGGCAAAAGGCGGTGCAGACGTGCAACCTGAAGGACGACCGGACCGGCGACGTTCGCCCTGGTGCCAAAGCGGTGAGCGCTCAGGCGGCCGTCGCCTTGCCCGTGACGGGAGTGGGAGGGGAGGTTCTGGGCGTCGTGGGCGTTGCCTACGCCGACGAGCGAGAGCTGGATCCCGACACGGTGGCCCGTCTCACACATGACGCCGAAGCCCACTTCCGAAGTGGCCCTGCCGGATGAGCGCTGCCGGATGAGCGCCGCCGAACGAACCCCGCTCCGTGAAGTAGGGGATTTGTCCAGAGGCGGGCGGGTGTAGGCTCCCGGCTTCCTATGAGGACGTGGAAGGTGGTGACTCCACTCGTGCTGTCGAGTGGAGCGTGTGCATTGGTCTACGAAGTGACCTGGCTCCGCGAGTTTCGCCTGCTCTTTGGCGCTTCGACGTTGGCCTCGGCCACTGTGCTCGCACTCTTCATCGCTGGGGTGGGCCTCGGCAGTCGGCTCCTCGGTGCGCGGGTCGACCGGCACCGAGATCCCTTCGTCCTCTACCTGCAGCTCGAAGCGGGCATCGCGCTCTTGGCGACGCTCACGCCCTTTTGGCTGTCACTGGCTCGCTCGATCTACCTCGGCGTCGGGGGCAGCACCGCTCTCGGCAATACGGGCGCGACGGCGCTTCGCTTGCTCCTTGCGGCGCCCATCCTCTTGCCGCCCACGCTGCTGATGGGCGGCACGCTCCCTGCCGTGGCACGCGCCGCGGAAGCCCAGCGGAGCCCCGGCCGCCCGATCACGGCGCTGCTCTACGGGGTCAACACGCTCGGTGCCGTTCTCGGCGCCAGCCTGACGACGTTCGTTTTGCTCGAGAGCTGGGGCCAAAAGAAGACCATTTGGCTGGCTGCCAGCATCAACCTCTTGGTCGTGCTCGTCGGTTTCGCCGCGCGCCGAGCCTTCTCCGTGACGGCGCCCACGGATGTCGCAGATTCACCCCCGCCACCGCTTCCTGCGGCCGCTGAGAGCACCGCCGACGCCAGCGCCGACGACGGTCCGTCGAGCGCGCCCACGAGCGCCGCACCTCCGCTCACGCAGCGCAGTAGCGTGGCGCCCGCTCCGGCAACGGCCCGGCTCGTGCTGGGGCTCTCCGCAGCCTCGGGGTTCGTCTTCTTTCTGATGGAGCTCGTGTACTACCGCATGCTCGCGCCGATCCTGGGCGGGAGCGTGTTTACGCTCGGCCTCATCCTGGCAGTGGCGCTGGCCGGTGTGGGTCTCGGCGGGCTCTTGTATTCGGCGCGGGGCGCGCTCTACGAGGCGCGGCTCCGCACGCTCGTCTGGAGCTTCTTCTTGCAGGCCGTCGGCCTGTCCGTGCCGTTCTTGCTGGGCGACCGGGTGGCGCTGTTCGCGGCCCACAGTCAGCCCGGCGCGGATGGGTCTTTCGGCGCGCGCGTCACCGGCTGGGTGTGGGTGACCGCGCTCGTCGTTTTGCCGTCGGCTCTGGTGGCGGGCTTTCAGTTTCCCCTCTTGGTAGCCCTGTCGGGGCGTGGCCGCGCGGGGCTCGGTAAGCAGACGGGCGACGTCTACGCCTGGAACACCGTGGGAGCCGTCCTCGGGTCACTCGTGGGCGGCTTCGGCGTCATGTCGCTCTTGGGGGCGCCCGGCACGTGGCGCTTGGCCTGCATCCTCCTGGTTGGACTTTCGGTGACGGTGGCCTTCATGGTGCCGCGCACGGAGGCGAAGGGCCTCGGCTTGCGTCAGCTCGCCTTCGGCGCCGCGCTCGGGGCGCTCCTCTTCAGCGCTCAGGGGCCGACGGCCGCCTGGCGACACTCCGGCATCGGCGTGGGGCGTTTCTCGGTCAAGCAGCTCGAGAAGGAGAACGGCACGGTCGACTTCCTCCATCGTCATCGGCGTGCCCTCATCTGGGATCAGGACGGGGTGGAAAGCAGCGTGGCCTTGATGAGCTATCAAGGGCAGGCCTTCGTCGTGAACGGCAAGATCGATGGGCATTCGACCTTGGACGCGCCGACCGCGGTCATGTCGGGCTTGCTCGGAGCGATGCTGCACGGAAAGCCCGAGTCGTCGCTGGTGATCGGTCTCGGTACGGGCAGCACCTCGGGCTGGCTGGCCAAGATCCCCACCATGAAGCGGGTCGACGTGTTCGAGCTCGAGTCCGCCATTTTGGACGTCGCGCGAGACTGCTCCGCCGTGAATCACCAGGCGCTCGACAACCCGGTGATGCACGTCCACATCGGCGATGGTCGCGAGCTCTTGCTGACGTCCGATCAGAAGTACGACGTCATCTTCTCGGAGCCGTCGAACCCCTATCGCGCCGGCATCGCCAGCTTGTTCACGCGCGAGTTCTATCAGGCCATTCAAAAGCGTTTGAAGCCTGGCGGCGTGTTCTTGCAGTGGATTCAAGTCTACGAAGTCGACCGTCAAGCCATCGACCTCGTCTACGCCACGCTCGGCTCGGAGTTTCCGCACATCGAGTCCTGGCGGACCCATCGCGATCTCTTGCTGATCGCCACCAACGAGCCGCTCGAGTACACGGTGGAGGGGCTGCGCGAGCTCATCCAGACCGAGCCGTACAAGCAGGGGCTCTTGGTGTCCTGGAAGGTGGCGGAGCTCGAGGGCCTGTTCGCACGCTACGTCGCCCGGCCCGAGTATGCTCGTGAGCTCCTGGCCAAGCACCGTGGACCGCTGAACACCGACGACCGCAACTTGCTCGAGTTCGGGTTCGCGCGTTCCGTCAACCGGCACGACCTCTTCAGCATGAAGGAAGTGCTGGAACGCTCGAAAAAGCGAGGATTCGATCGCCCGGCCAGCGTGCAGGACCTGGACTGGGAGACCGTCGAAGCCGCGCGCGCCCAGCTCTACGGCACGTCGAATCCACGAGGGGAGGCGCCGGCAGGCGATCCGGCGAAGCTCTACTCGCTCTTGTTCGACCGCGTGATGCGCGCGGCATCGGCGGGTCGGGGGGTGGCGCCGGAGCTCGTGACTCGCATGGAGAGCATTGCGCCGGAGGGTGCCGACATCCTGGCGGCGAGCTTGGCGTTCCGGAACCGCGATCCGGATCAAGCGCTCGATCATCTGACGCGGGTGTTCGAGCGTCTGCGTCGCGATCCTTGGCCCGACGCGGACCTGATGTTCACCGGTTTGAAGATGGTGGGCCACATCGGCGTTCAGGACCGCAAGCTGGCCGATCGGGTGCTCGAGCTTCTCCGGCAGCCGTTTGCGTCGCGGGTGCTGGACGAGCAGCGTGTGGAGACGGGCTTCCAGGTCGCCACGCACCATCGCTTGGCGGACGACTGCGTCAGCTTCCTTACTCGTCTCGAGCCGTGGGTGCCCTGGCGCCGTGCCCTGCTCGAGCGCCGCGTCACCTGCTACGAGATAGCCGAAAGCCCCCTGCTCAGTCGTGCGCGTGTGGAACTGGCGGAGTTCAACTCACACGAGTAGCGCCGTCTGCCGCGTCCGGCGCCTCGCCTGCAAGGCCGATCCTTGTTAGCCTTCACGCTCCTTCGTGCTTCTTGGAGCGTAGCCCATGACCCATCTCCGGCGATTCACTAGCGGCGTTCTGATTTTCGGCGGTACGGCCATCGCCATTGCCTCCTGCGCGCAGGACGCGCGCGATTTCACGCCGGTGGATGGGGGCGGCGAAGGCGGCCAAGACGGCGTTGGCGCATCCGGCACCGGCGGATCGAGCACCGGCGGCGAGGGCGGCGATGGGCCCGGAACGGGCGGTAGTGGCACCGGGGGCAATGGCACAGGAGGCGACGGCACCGGGGGCGATGGCTCTGGTGGTGGCGGCACTTGCACGGACGAGCTGCCGAGCGGCGACGAATGTGGCGGGACGTGCGAACCCTGCCCCGATGGCTTGTCGTGCGACGATGCCGACGACTGCGAAGGGGACGTCTGCACCGAGGACGGGCTCTGCTGCACCACCGCTCTGGAACCCGACCTCTGCGAAGGCAAGTGCGGCATGCTCGACAACTGCGGCGACCCCGTCACGTGCGCGACGTGCGTGGGCGAGGCGATGTGCAGCGACGAGAACGTGTGCGGCTGCCCCGCCCGCCCTTGCGCCATCGTGACCGACTCGTTCGGCAACGCGAACCAGGAGTACATCGCCGGACTGGCCGTCGACTCGGCGGGCAATCTGTACATGGTGGGAGACTACAGCGGGACACTCCAGTTCGGAGACTTGCCGCCGCTCACCTCTGTCGTTGGCTCAGGCACGGTTTGGGAGGACATGTTCCTGGTCAAGTTCGACCCCATGGGCAACGCGCTCTGGGCCAAATCGTTCGGGGATGGCTCCGATCAAGAAGCGCGCGGCGTGGCCACCGACGGAGCCGGCAATGTGGTCTTGATCGGGCGCTCGTCGGGTACCGTCAATTTTGGCGATGGTGATCTCGTCACCTCTTCCGACATGGTGATCGCCAAGTTCAACGGCGACGGCGTCGTCCAGTTCAGCGACGCGTACGGCGAATACAACGCGCACGCGGAGGCAGTAGCCATCGAACCGGCCACGGGCGAGATCGTCGTGACTGGCCATTTCTTCGACAACCTGACGTTCGGCACCCTCCAGACCTTGACCTCGACCGACACGGCGGGCGGCCACTACGATATTTTCGTCGTCCGCTTCAACGCGGCGGGTGTGCCGCAGTACTCCAGGAGCTTTGGCAGTGGGATCGACGAGTATCCGCAGTCTACGGCGATCTTCGGCAATTACGCTTACGTGACTGGCAGCTTCGCTGGTGCCTTCACGTTCGGCGGACCGAACGAAAAGGATCTGGTCGCCGTCGGCGGGGACGATCTTTTCGTCGCCAAGCTCGGTAAGGCTTCGTTCTCGCACGTGTGGAGCCACCGGTTCGGCGGCCCCACCGGTGAGAGTGGCGTGGGCACGCCGCGGCTAGTCGTGGATCCGCCGAGCGGCGACGTGTTCGTCGCAGGGAATTTCTGGGGCAGTTTGAACCTCGAGCCGGCGCTGACGACGGACGACCAAGAGCTCTACCTGGCGCGACTCGACGCCGACGACGGCGCCAGTCTCTGGGCCGAGCAGTACGCCAACGCCGATCTTGGTGCCCTGGCGCTCGGTCCGGATGGGCACCTCTACTTGGCCGGCACAGCGACCGGCGACGTCGATTTTGGCGGTGGAACACGCCCCTTCAGCGGCACACGCGACGTGTTCATCGCCAAGCTCACACTCTCGGGCGATCACGTGTATAGCCGCGTTTTCTCGTCGCCCACTGGTGATCAACTCGGGCAACACATCGCGGTGACGCAAGGGCGTGAGGCTTGGATCGGGTCCCGGTTCAATGGTCAACTCCAGTTCGGAATGGACCCCTTGCAAGCCCAGGGCGGCTACGACATCGCGATCGGAAAGTACGCACCATGAATCTCGTCCCGGCTTCCCTGCGCGCGCGACGTCGCGCCTCCTGGCTTCGTCGTCTGAGTGCTTTGGCTGTCGCGTTCTCGCTCCTCACTCCGGCTGCCCTGGCCGAGCCCACCGACGCGGAACGCGCTGGCGCCCGGGCGGCGGCGACCCAAGGCGTCGAAGCGTTCGATGCCGAGAAATGGCAAGAAGCGCTCGATTACTTCCTGCGCGCCGAGTCCATCATTCACTCACCGGTACACCTCAGCTACATCGGTCGCGCGCGGGCGCAGCTTGGCCAGTTGGTGCTCGCTCGAGAGGCGCTGATGAAGGTCGTGCACGAGCAGGCCAACTCGCCCGCTGCCGAGCGCGCCAAGGAAGACGCACAGGCGGCGCTGACGGAGCTCGAGCCGCGCATCCCGTCGCTCACCATCAAAGTGGAGGGCGCCGCGGGGCGCACCTTCGAGGTCACGGTAGATGGGGCGGGCGTGCTGCCGGCGTTGGTGGGCATTCCGGCGCCGGTCGACCCGGGCCAGCACCTCGTGCGGGTGAGCACCGAAGGGGCGCAGGCCGAGCAGCAGGTCACCCTGGCGGAAGCCGAAACCAAGACCGTCACCTTGCTCCTGCCAGCGTCAGTGCCAGGTGAGGGGGCTGAAACCGCGCCGGCCGCGGCCACGACGGCGACGCCGACCGACGAAGCATCCGCGGGATCCAGCAAGAAGGGTCTGGTGGTCGGCTCGATCATCGGCTTCGGCGTGGGTGCCGTGGGGATTGGTTTCGGCGTTGGTTTCGGTCTCGTCGCCAGCGACAAGAATGAGCAAGGGTCGCAGCTTTGCATGGATGCGGTGGGCAATCGCAACTGCACGGGGGTGATGGCCGACGATCCGGTCGCCGAGGAGGTGAGGGAGCTCGACGCAGCAGCGAGCGACGCCCGGACGATTTCTGCCATTTCCTTCGTTGCGGGGGGCGTTGGGCTCGCCGTCGGGACGACGCTCCTGGTCATGGCGCTGAACAAGGAGGACGGCGAGATGGCCCTCCCAGCTCCACGTGGCGTGAAGATGCGCCCTGTGGTCGGGCTCGACTACTGGGGCGTCGCCGGCACTTTCTGACCGCAGGAGCGCGGCCGCGCGCCTTTCGCTGCGCTGGCGGAGCCGTCCGGGCGCGGCCGCGACGGCGGAGACTGGCGCGTCGCTCTTCTACACAAATCGCCGTATCGTGCGGGCTGAGTGTCAGACTCGCTCGTCTACCGTCCCGCGCCGAGCGGAGCTTGTCAGGCGTACGCCGTGTGCTTCGACTTCGGGGCCAAGACGGACGTGGTCGTGCCGCTGGCCGAAGCGTTGGTTGCCTTGCGCGAGGGCGCGTTCGTCTGGGTCGATCTTCTAGCGACCGACGTCAGCGAGGCACGTGCGATCCTGAGCTCGTTCGGCCTCCTCGACCCCGAGGTGATCGACGACATGCTCACCCGCGAGCCATCGACCCAGCACGGTCGCTATGAGCGCTACCTGCATGGTGTCGTGTCGGCGTGCGTCGTCACCGATCGGGGCTTCGAGCTCGAGCGCGTCGACTACATCGTGTCCGAGTCGCTGTATCTGACCGTGCATCGCACGGAGGTGGCGTTCCTCAATCGCGTTCGTCGCCAGTACCACGCGGATTTCGTGCGCTTCGCCAAGACTCCGAGCTTTCTGCTCTACGAAATCTGGGATCAGCTGCTCGAGAGCTACCTCCAGGTGCAGAAGGTGATGGAACAACGGGTGGAAACGCTGGCGGACCTTCTGAGCTCCGGCGACGTCAGCGACGAAGTGTTCTCGCGGACGGCCGCGCTCGGCGCCGACCTGCTCCATTTTCGCAAGGTGGTTCTGCCGGCCCGTGCGGTGCTCACGGATCTTTCGATTCGCCGGTCGCATTTGCTGAGCGAGGCGACGCAAGGGTTCCTCGGCAACATGGTGGGAACGGTCGAGCACGTGCTTCAGGACGTGCTGGTGGATCGGGACATCTTGTCGGAGGCCTTGAACCTCCACATGTCGCTCATGGGCCATCGCACGAACCAGGTCATGCGCCGTCTGACCGTGGTCAGTCTGCTGTTTTTGCCCCTGTCCTTCTTGGCAGGCGTCTACGGCATGAACTTCCGCGTGCTACCGGAGCTCGACTGGCATTACGGGTATGCCTATTTCTGGGCGCTGGCCGTCGTGGCGGTGCTCGGTATCCTCTTTCTCCTGAAGAGGGGGAAGATGCTCTAGCAGGGTGCGAAGAAAGCACCCTACCGCCGAGAACAACCGTGCCCGCGCGGCGAAGCACGCCTGCTAGGCGGCTGCTCGCGCCCCGCGAAACCGCGCTCGTCGCGGCTGCAGTGGGCTCAGACGCCGGCGCCCGGACCATCCACCTACGTTGGACACCGAGAACCCTACGAAAATAAGGGATTTACTCCCGGCTCAGTGCCTGGCTATCGGCAAAGTGTTAGATTGCACGACCAGCCGGCCGATGGCGAGTGGATCCGGCGAGGAGCAGACGCGGTTGACCGACGCACCAACGAATGCCCACGCGGGCCGCGAGGCAGTAGCCGAGGCGCTGGAGCTGTTGTCCCGTGAGGACCCTCGCGACTGCCTCGAGCGCCTCGCCCACATTCTCGGACACCTGCCTGGCTTCTGTTACCTGGTCGACTGCAACTTGACCTTCGTCTCGTCCATCGGGGCTGGTCTGGCCAACCTCGAGCTTGCGTCGAACCAGCTGGTGGGAACACATCTTCTGGATCTGTGGGGCACGCGCGATCCCGACTACGAGCCGTATGTCTGCCATCGGCGGGCACTGACGGGGCTCACGCAGACGTACCAAGACGTCTGTCTCGGGCGTTCCTTGGAGTATCAGCTGGGGCCACGACGCGACGCCGACGGCAGGATCATCGGCGTCATCGGTCTCGGCTTCGATGTGACGGAGCGCGAGCAGGCCAAGCAACGCCAAGCCCAGCTCACCGAGCAGCTGCGTCAGGCTCAGAAGCTCGAGGACATTGGGCGTCTGGCGGGCGGCGTCGCGCACGATTTCAACAACCTCCTGACGGCGATCATGGGCCATCTGACGTTGGCCGAAGAGCAATGCGCTGCCGGATCGCCGATCTTGGAGCACCTGTCCGCTTGCAACCGCGCCGTCGACAGCGCCGCCACGCTCACGCGCCAGCTCTTGGCGTTTGGGCGCAAGCAAGTGATCAGCCCGCGCGCCGTCAACCTCACGTCGCTCGTGTCCGGTATCGAAGGCATGCTGCGGCGCCTCATTGGCGAATCGATTCAGCTCGCCACCCGGTTCGAGGACGGCCTTTGGAACGTGAAGGCGGACCCTGGGCAGCTCGAGCAAGTTCTCGTCAATCTGGTCGTCAACGCGCGGGATGCCATCGCCGACCACGGCACGGTCGAGGTGCGCACGTGGAATCTACAAGCAGACGCCGGTAGCCCGAATCTGCCCAGCTCGCTGCCGGGCGGCGACTATGTCGTGCTGTCCGTGCGCGATACGGGACGAGGCATGTCCGACGTCGTGCGTTCCAAGCTCTTCGAGCCATTCTTCACGACCAAGGAACGCGGGGAGGGCACGGGCCTGGGGCTGGCGACCGTCTACGGCGCAGCCCAACAGAATGGAGGGGCGGTCGCGGTCGAGTCGAAGCTCGGTGCGGGCTCCACGTTCCACGTCTACTTGCCCCGTCATGCTGGTGCGGAAACGTCCGAGTATCCGCCCCCGCGTGTGGTCGAAGAGGCGGCGACGGGCGGCAATGAAACCATCCTGCTCGTGGAGGACGAGCCGATCGTGCTCGAGATTGCCGACTGCACACTACAGCAACTGGGCTACACGGTGCTCGCCTGCGCGGGGGCGGACGAGGCCTTGCGAACGCTCGCCAACTATCCTGGCACCATCCACCTGCTCTTGACCGACGTGGTCATGCCGCGGATGAATGGCAAAGAGCTCGCGGCGCGTGTAGCTGCTTTGCGACCAGGGATATCGGTCTTGTTCACCTCCGGCTACGGCGAAAAGATCATCGCCAAGGAGGGCGTCTTGGACCCCGGCGTCAGCTTCATGGGCAAGCCCTACCGCCCGGTAGAACTGGCCAAGACCGTGCGCCTGGTGCTGGATCGGCGCACCGAAGGTTCGCTCGAGCGCACGTTCGAAGTGGCCTGATGTCGGGACGCGGTCGATGCACGGGCGGGCCAGCGACATCCTGACCTCTGCGCAGCGCAGCTGGAACGCGCGGGCCACCACGCTGGCTGGTGCGGTCCTCGGCTGGGTTAGCCTACCGGTCGTTGCCTACCTGCCGGTGCCGCAAGGTAAGGCCGAGATCCTCTCCGTGCTCTTCGTGACCGACGTGGTGCTGACGGTCGCGCACGTACTGACTCGCTTTGGGCTGATTTCGCCAGGAGTGTTGCTTCTCGTCGTGGCTTCGCTCGCTCAGCACCTCGCCCTCATCACGCAGGCTGCGGCGCGCTCGGCGATCCCCTATTTCGCCGCGGTGCCCGTCCTCATTGGTGCGGCGTGTTTGCCCCGACGCTTCATTCCGCTGGCCGTTGGGCTCGGCGTCGCCGCGCTCGGCATCGAATGGACGATTGCCGATGCGGCGGGAGCGCCAGCGGGGGAGCTCCAGAGGACCTTCGTGCCAGCGTGCGTGCTTTTGGCCCTCACTGCAACCGTCACCTGGATTGCCGTTTTGTCCTTGGAGCGCGGGTACGAGCTCGCACAAGAGCAGGAAAATCAGCAGAAGCGTCTGATGAGCGAGCTCGAGGAACGCACGCGCCTCGCGTCACTCGGTCAGCTCACCGCGGGCATCGCCCATGACTTCAACAACTTCTTGGTGGTGGTGCAGGCCAGCGTCGACCTGGCCGAACATTCGCTCGAGCCGGACCATCCGGCGCGCATCGAGATCGATCAGATCCGCAGCGCCGCAAGCCGCGCGTCCGGGCTGAGTGAGGAGCTTCTGGCATTCAGCCGCAAGCGCCGTGCGCCCGTCACGCGCTTGCGCGCCGGTGCGGTGGTGGAGGATGTCGCCCCACTTCTGAAGCGTCTGGTGAGCCCTGCCCGCGAGCTCCGCGTCGAAGTCAGCGATCCGGACCTCGTCGTCTTGGCGTCGTCGCTACAGATCGAGCAAGTTCTGTTCAATCTGGTCTCGAACGCGCGCGATGCGAGCCCTCCGGGCAGTGAGATCACCGTGCGCTGCCAGACGCGGGAGGTGGCCACCGACGCGCGCGGGACCATTCCACCGGGTCGCTACGTCGAGCTTGCCGTGGAGGACCACGGCACTGGCGTCTCCGACGACGTGAGAAACCGGCTGTTCGAGCCGTTCGTCACCACCAAGCCGGCGGGTCGGGGCACGGGGTTGGGTCTGTCGACCTGCCAATCCATCGCCGCGGAGCTCGGTGGCGCCATCACGGTCGAGACCACGCCGGGGCAAGGGTCGACCTTTGCGTTCGTCCTGCCCGTTCTCCGCGAAACCGCTCTGGTCCCTCCAAGTAGCTACCGGGACGGCGCGGTGCGCCGGGCGCTCGTCGTCGATGACGATGCGGAGGTGCGGGCTCTCGTCGTTCGCTTGCTCGAGTCGAGCGGCGTCACGGTGCTGCAGGCCGATGGCGCACGGAACGCGCTCGAAGTCGTCAGATCCGCAGCCCAACTGGATCTCATCATCACGGATGTGGTTCTGGGCGGCGCGAGCGTGGCGACGCTCAGCGAATTTCGTCGGGTGCAGCCGACGGCGCGTTTGGTGGTCATGTCGAGCCTGAAGCCTGATCCGGCAACGCTCACTGAGCTCGACCGCTGCGGGGCGACCTTCCTGCAGAAGCCATTCTTGGCAGTCGAGGTGCAGGCACTGGCTCGAGCTGGCGATGAGAGTCCAGCTCGGGCCGGGTGATGGAATCTCCAGTCGACCGTCTAGGTCGGCTCGGGCTCCTGCTTTTCTCGCAGGAGGGCATCGAGGATGCTGCGCGGGGTCGAGGGCAGCGTCCGCAGGCGACGGCGGCCGCCCGGCGAGGCATCCGCGGAGGAAGCCTGAGGGGGACTCTTGTCGTTGGGAGGCGGATCGGAAGGGACCTTCATGAGAACGGCACCTGGTTGAATGGCTCTGTTTATCCTGTGTTGCTAGCAAGGGGCGGGCCAGGAAGTCGGCGAGCGCGGAAACCGCTGAGCGAGCCTGCTCTCCGCCTTTGCTCGCGCTTCCCCCGCTGGCGCCGATGTGTGCAGCCTGACGCGCTTGATTTTCGACCTGGGTCAGCTCGATCCAGGTGGGTCCTGATGACTCGGGTACATCGCGATCCAAGCCAGCGAAAGCTCCAAAACCCTGCAGTTCGGCGCTCGACCCGCGGGCGACTCAGTTGGCCCGATAGATGCAACACATCCCGATACGAAAGGGGAAACGTTGCATGAAACATTCACACGCCGTCCAGATGAAACGAGAGCCGTCCGTGAGCCAGGAGGCGAACCGGATCAGAATGCTCGTGCTCGTCGAGGACCTGCCGACTGTGATCGTCGGCGGGATTGAAGCAGCCGCTACGGCGGTCCGTGTGGACGCGCGCATGTATCAGAAGCCCACCGACCTCTTGCGAGAGCTGGGCGCAGGTGGCGCCGATGTCGTCGTGATCCCGTCCGGACACGCGCGCGCAGCCGAAATCTGTGCGGCGGTGCGGCGCTTGGTGGGGACCCAACCTGCGCTCATTGGCGTCGCTCGACAGGTGGACGGACTCTCGTTCGGTGAGTTCATCGGCTGGGGCGGCGACGACCTGATTCAAGGTGATGCTGGCCGTTCGCTGGCTGCTCGCTTGCGTGCAATCCGCGGAGACTTGCTGCAATCCGGCGGTTCGCGCCGTTCATCCGTCGTTCGTCGCGAAGATGGCCGCTTCCTCCTGATTGCGCCGCCGAGCTCGGAACTCCTGGGCAGCGCACGGTTGATCGAGCAGTCCGGATATCACGCTGTCGTGGTCGAGACGCTGAACGACGGGCTAGCGCGTTTGGCTGTGGGGCGCGACATCCGCGTCGTCGTGGACGCTCGCCTGCCTGGCGCGCTCGATTTCGTCGACCATGCGCTGCGTCAGGGCAACTGCGCTGGCATCGTGCTCGCTGGGTCGCCCCAGCAGATGGGCCAGCTCGCGAAGCGCTACGACGCGAACGGTCGAGTCGTCGTCCTGGACGTCTGCTCGCCCGCCGATGCGGTGCTTTTGGCGGCCAATCAGCTGACCTCGTCCGCGCGCGGTCGGCGCTCGACGGAGCGCTTGCTCTACTCGACGATGGTGCGCTTTCGCGAGGTCGGCGGTGAGTTCGATCACGTCGGCTGCACGTTCAACGTCAGTGGTGGGGGCCTCTATGTGCGCACTCTGGCCATGCCGCAGACCGACACGGTCTGGATCGAGGTGGTCCCCCCCGGTTCGATGGAGCGTGTCCGCCTCGAGGGGCGCATCGCCTGGCGCACTCCGGTCAGCCGCGCCGCCAACTGCGCTACCCCCGTGGGCTTCGGCGTCGAAATCGTCGACGCCACCAAGAGCAGCATGGCGGCTTGGAAGCAAGGCTACCGGTCGCTGCAGGCCAAGCTCGAAATCGACCCGATGAGTCAGCCGAGGCCGGACCTCGCCCCGCCGCCAGCGAGCACCACTGCCGCTACGCGCGAGGCGGATCCAGCGAGCCGTCCCACGGTGCGTGTGAAGCGCAACCCGAACAGCTTGCAGACCGTGCGCGTCGACATGGTGGAGGCACCGATCCCGAGCGTTGCTCTCTTGGATCTCGACCCGGCACGCTTGCCGACGATGAAGCTCGAACTGGATCCGATGAATCTGCCCACCGTGCGCCCGCCGGGTGGCTCGAAGGGCCGTCCCGCCGTCTGGTCGTCGATGAACTCGGGCCCGTCAGCCACCTATCTTTCCCGCGAGTCCATGCCGCTTAAGAAGCCGGCGCAGATTGCTGCGGTCGACGCCCGCTCGTCGTGATGCCTCCGAGAGGTTGCCGCCCGTCTGGCCGAGCAAGCCTTCGAGATAGCGTCGCTCGAAGGCCGAGCGGGCATCGGCCATCGGCAAATCACTGAGACCATACTGGGCGGGCCGTGGCGATGCGCGGAGCTCCTGTGGCAAGCAAGCAGTCGTGATTTCCTCGCCTCGCGCCAAAATCAGCGAACGCTCGATCACGTTCTCGAGCTCACGCACGTTGCCGGGCCAGTCGTACTCGAGGAGTACCGTGGACGCTGCATCGGCCATGGGAACGGCTGGCATTCCCAGTCGGGCCGCGTGCTTCTGAATCAGGTGCCGCGCCAAGGGCAGGATGTCGTCGCGCCTCTCGCGCAAGGGCGGAACATGCAAGTTGAACACGTTGATGCGGAAGAACAGATCCTGGCGGAAGGTCTTTTCCTCGACCATCTGTCGCAGGTCGCGGTGAGTGGCCGCGATGACGCGCGCGTCGACGTGCCGTTCTGCGGTGCCACCAACGGGGCGCACGGTGCCCTCCTGGAGCACGCGCAACAGGTGCACCTGCGAGGCTGGCGACAGTTCCCCGATTTCGTCGAGCAGGATCGTGCCGCCGTTGGCCTGCTCGAAGAGCCCCACGTGATGACCCGCGGCGCCGGTGAATGCGCCCTTGGCGTGCCCGAAAAGCTCGCTCTCGAGCAGCGATTCGGAGAGCGAACCGCAGTTGATGGTGACGTAGTGTTTGTTGGCGCGCGGGCTCAGCATGTGCACCTGGCGCGCGAGGACTTCCTTGCCGGTGCCGCTCTCGCCGGTGATGAGCACGGTGGCGTTCGTGGGCGCGACCAGCCCGATGAGCCGGGTGGCTTCACGCATGGGCCGCGACGAACAGACGACGCCCTCCATTCGATCCTGCGCGTCCAGTCGACTTTGCAGGAAGTCGTTGCGCTGGAGGAGCGCGAAGCGCTCGGCGGCGCGCCCGACGGCCCGCAGCATGTCCTCCGGTGCCGCCGGCTTGAGCAGATAGTCGTAGGCCCCCCGTTTCATGGCCTCGACGGCGCTCTCGATGGTGCCGTGCCCCGTCTGCAAGACGACACCCGGCCGGATCCGCCCGGACGGCAGTGCATCGACCAGATCGAGGATCTGGGTTCCGAGTCCGTCCGGCAGCTCGAGGTCGGTCAAGACGACCCCGGGAACCGTCTCCGCATCCTCGAGCGCGGCCATGGCGTCGGTGAGATTCCCGAAGCCACGCACTTGATAGCCTTCGCTCGTCAGGATGCGCTCGAGGCCCACGCGCAGGGGCGTGTCGTCCTCGACCACGAAGACCAGGATGCGCGCCGCGAGCGGCATGAGTGACGCTCGTTCCCCCGCGCCGTGCATGTCGGGTGAGTGTCCAGGGTGCCGGTCGGGAGGTCAACTGCTGACCGAGTCGAAGTGACCCGGGGGGTCCGACCGACCCGGATCCGCGTGGGCTCACGCTGCCCGATGCAGCCAAAAATAGCCACTTCGTCGGCGCTCGGCCAGCCACTCGGCTGGCACGTCGGTTGCAATTCACTCCCTCGGAGGCAATCGCATGGCAGCAGCATGGATGGTGAGGGAAGAGGTTTTGACGGTCGGACGGACGGTGCTCCTGGGCGCCGCCTGGATCCTCGCGACGGCGTGTACGTATCTCACGGAAGACGGTGGAGTGACCTTCTCGGAGGCCGAAGCCTTCGCGCTGAACCTCCCCGACAACTGTGAGGCTCACCGCACGGCGAGCGGGTACACGGTCTCTTGCGACGAAGCAGCCGAGGGCACGGTTGCGCCCGGCGGGAACACTACGACGTCCGAGTTTGCCACCACCGAAGGCGTCGCCCTGGGCGAGGGTGCTCCTCCCCCTGTGGCTCCCGAAGTCGACCCTTGCGACGACTCAGCGAGCGAGAACGCCACCTGGATCCGCGCCGCCAGTGCCCACATCACTCTGCACGCCGTCGAAGGTACCGCCGCGGCGACGGAAGCTTCCGCGCTGCTCGCGCAGCACGAAGCCGCCTACACCTCCGTGCGCGCGAGCCTGGGACTGGTGGCCGAGCCGAGCTTGCAGCTCATTCTCAGTCCGAATCGCGCCACTGCTGCGCACTACGGGCTCGAGTTCGGTCTGGCCGTTCCCGGCGCTGGTCGCATCGAAGCCATCTACGATGGTGCCACGGGGGCGTACATCAAGGCTCATCCCGGCTACTTGGTCACCGCCTCCCTGCTCGGGCACGTGGTGCCGACCGACCACTACGTGCTGCCGCTCTTGGCCGTGGGCCTGAGCCAGCACCTGGACCAGTCCGGTCGTAACCTCCACGTCGACTACGCCTACACCGTCGTTTCAGCGCTCGATGGTCTCACCCTCGGCGAGCTGAACGAGGGCGACGTCTGGGGCGAGAACGCCACGGCCGCTGGCTCGCTCGTCTCGTTCATGGCCGAACGTCACGGCATGGCGAAGGTGATGGACTTGGTAGAAGCGACCAACGTCACCTGGCAAGACGAGGGCTATCTGCACGCCGAAGCCGGCTTCATCGACAGCGAAGAGCGTCTCGACTCCCTCCTCGGTCAGGCGGTCCCGGAAGCGATGGGCGAAGAATGGGCCGATTTGCGCAACGTTTGGCAGCTCGAGGTGCTCTCGCTCCTGAACGACCCCCTGCCCGAAGTTCCTGCCGAGGACCGCGCTGCCATCGTGAACCTCGTGCGCGTGGCCGACATGGCCCTGAACGAGAACGACCCGAGCACCTACCGCGCCGTGATGGACGGATTTTACTGTGAAGACTTCGACGATGCGACGCGCCTCGAGGTCGCCGGTGAGATGACGCAGGCCCTGGCCGACGTGCATACGGAAGTGCTCCGGGTTTACCCTGGTGCGACGCGCAACTTCCGCACCGCCCGGGTCTTGGCGACTCGCCAACAGGGCTTCGATGGCGTGTCGACCACGTACTACGACGTCGAGCAGTTCCCCACGGGCTGGCGCGTGACTGGGACGCCCGAGTGGTGAGCGCTTCGTAGCTCCGGCCGCGCCTCCAGACCGGCTGATGGCCCAGAATCACCGCCAGGGATTCTGGGCTGTTTTGCGTCTGAACACGGCCGTCCGAGTCAGCTTCTCCGGACGAGGATGTCGCCGCCCTGCACCGAGGTGCGACATCCTGCGTGCTTCACTCACGCTTCAAGTTTGTGGGAAGGATGTTAGCATCCTCGATCGTAAGCAGGTGAGATTGGGAGACATCGAAATGAAGAAACGAGTCAGTGGATTGGCGATCATGATGGGCTTCTTGGTGAGCGGCGTGGCCGCGGCGCAGGAGCCGACCGAGACCGAGGCACCCGTCGCGGACGACGCGGCCGCCGAAGGCGAGGCTCCGGGCGAGAGCGAGGAGGCGGCAGTCACCGAGGAAGCCCCCGCCGAGGAAGCTCCGGCAGCGGAGGCCGCGCCGGCTGCCGACGCCAAGCCCACCAGCGCCACCGGTGGCGACGGGGCCCGCTTTCGCTTCGGTATTTCGGGCGGCGCCGGCTTCGTGTCGAACTCTGCCGTGCCCACCGGCTTCTACGCGGGCGGTGACCTGCGCCTGGGCGTGCAGGTGAACGACCTCATCGGCGTCTATGCCATGCCCCAGCTCGGCTTCTACGGCGTCGACGGGTATCCGGTGGGCGGCGGCATTCTGGGTGCGACCGGCGTGGTCGAGGTGACCTTGTTCGATCGCGGCTTCGTGGGCGTCGGCGGCGGCTACGGCATCATGAATAGTCCGAGCGGGCCCGAGCTCCACTTCCGCATCGGTGGCTACCCATTGGTGAGCCGCAGCGACGAGAAGGTGCGACGCAAGGGTCTGAGCTTGGCTGCGGACATCCGCATGTACTTCGTAGACGGCTACCCGACGTTCATCTCGCCGACGTTCAACATCGGCTACGAAGCGTTCTAATCGCCGCGCCCCACGCTGACGTCCGGAGCAGGGTGCTGAAGCACCCTGCTGCCGTGCAGCGCAGCGTCTGCCCGGTTCGGGTGCGCGAGCTTTCACGAGTCAGCAGGGCGCGCATTTTCTAGCCGCGCGACACGACTTCGGCCGTCGATCGAGATCCCCTTCGCGCGCTGGCGAAGTTTTTCGATCGCGATCTGGAAATCCGACCGACGCCGCGCACCAAGCTACGGCTGGCCCATGGAAGCGCTAACGCATCGAGTAGGATGCGCGCCATGAGCTCAGCCCGCCTTCTCGCTTCCTTCGTCCTCCCCCTGGCCGCCAGTGCGGCCGTCGCCTGCGCCAACGACATGGGCCCGGGCACCGGCAGTGGCGGCGGACCGTCGGCCACGGGCGGTGCTGGCGTCGGGGGAGCCCTGCCGTCGGGCGGCGGCCCTTCGTCGGGCGGCGGCTTTGCTTCCGGTGGCGCGGGGACGGGCGGCGCTGGCACGGGTGGGGCCGTGAGTAGCGGTGGCGCGCCGCCGGCGAGCGGTGGCAGCAGCACGGGTGGCGCCCTCGGCAGCGGCGGCGAAGTTGGAACTGGAGAGCTGGGTAGCGGCGACTTCGAAGGCGAGGGGATGTCAGACATGCAGTACCACACCGCGGAGGTGTCGCGGGATGGCGTGCCGTACCTCTTCATCACCAACGGCTGGGGACCAGGCTTCGACGAGCACACGCACACGTGGCTCGGCACGTCCTTCGTCGTTCAGCAGATGGAAGGCAGCGCGGGCCAGGACGGCGAGCCTGCGACTTATCCGAGCATGTTCTGTGGGCGCTACTCCATCATGCAGGTGCCCGACTGCGGGCTGCCGGCGGCGCGCTCGAGCCTGACGTCCGTGCGCACCGGCTTTCGGTGGAAGAGCAACGGCAACGACGCGGGGCAGTACAACGCTGCCTACGACATCTGGCTCGGGAGCGAGCAGCAGTTTCAGATGTACTTCATGGTCTGGCTGCGCGACCCCACGAACTTTCAGCCTGCGGGCATGGCGATCGAGGAGCTCCGCGGCGTGACGGTCGCCAACGTGCCGGGCACCTGGGACATCTGGGAGGGTGAGGTCCTGGGCTCGCCGATCGTCAACTACGTGGTGCCGGAGGGCGTGCAGCTCACCGAGCTCGAGTTCGACGTGCTGGACTTCCTCGCCGACGCGGAGGCGCGCGGATTTTCGCTGCCTCCGTACCTGCGCGCCGTCGCCATCGGCTTCGAAATTTGGGAAGGCCCCATTGCCGGTCTGACCGCCGAAGACTTCTACGTGCACGTCGAGTGAAGGCAGCGCGCAAGCGCCGCGCCTCACTCTTCATCGATGAGCGTGAAGCTCACTTCGATCTTGTCGTCCTCGGCGGGGTAGGTCCACTCGACATCGAGCACTTGGTCGGCATCGGCGTCGATCTCCAGTATGCCATTGCCCGGCGTGGGGCTCGACGAGAGCTCGGCTCGAAACTCGAGGTCGACCGCATAGCCATAGTCGCTGCTGTGGGAGGAGCCGAGCTTTCGGAGTGCATCCATGCTGCTGAACTCTTCGGAATCGTGCTCCGTGCTGACGCGCAGGATCTGCTCGGGGGCATCCTGATCGACGTCGGTGATGTCGTAGTCGCGGCGCACACGAACGAAGCTCGTGCCCTGGTATTCCTCCGCCGAGATGTGGCCGAGGTAGGTATCGGACACGCCCGACCAGCGGTTCTCGATGTGCTCGGCGTCCTCGCCCTCGGTCACGAGCTGCACGCCGAGCGCGAGTTCGCGGTCGACGTCCGCCGGCGGCGCCTCTTCCGAGGCACATCCGGCGAGGAGCAGCGTCATCGAGTAGCCGAGAGAATTGATGAAGTTCCTGTTCATGCTGGTTTTCTTTCCGATCGGGGAGCTCTTGGAGCGTCCCACCATCCCTTCGTGTCCAGACGGCTGGCCGCTGACGACAGTCGAGACGATTTTTCTCCACAGCGCGCCCGCAAGAAGTCTTGCAGTGGGCGGAAACGGGCAGTCCGGCGAGGCTGGCAGCATGGTGCGCCATCGCTCGCCGGCCATCGTGCTGACCCTAGCCGCCGTCCTCTCGAGGCCAGCGCCGGCCGTCGCACAGGACGGGTATCCTCCGCCTCCGCGCTACCCGGACTACTCTGGGGTGGAGAGCCTCGTCTGGATCGGGATCGGCGTGGGCACCGTGGCCGCCGTAGGTGGGACGGCAGCCTTCTCCGCGCTGGACGCCTACTACGTGTCGGAAAGGCGTCCTCTGCCCCTCGGTGTCGCGTGCGGACAAGGCATCTTCGGGGCCGTGCTCATGGGAATGAGCGGGCTCCTCATCGCGCATGACGTGGAGGGCGTGCTGCCGTTCGCCGTGGCCGGCGGGGCGCTCATTCTGGCCCTTCCGGCGATCTCGATCGCGGAGGCTGCTGGCCCTCGTCGCCAGCAGGCTTCCCTGCGCCTCTCGCCCACGGGCGTCGCCGTGTCGGGCAGGTTCTAGCGCCCCGGAACCACAGGGGCGGCCACTCGAGGGACGAGCTTACCTCCCAGCCGGCGGCCAGTTCGTGTTCTTGGAGGCGAAGAGCGCTTTGACGTCGTCGGCGGGCTGCGGCTTGCTGAAGAAGTAACCTTGGACCTGGTTGCAGCGCATCAGGCGCAAGAGGCGCGCCTGCTCGCTCGTCTCGACGCCCTCGGCGATGACGTGCAGCTCGAGCGAGTGGGCCAGCGAAATGATGGTCGTGATGATGGACATGTCCTGCGGGTCGTCGGACATGCGCACCACGAACGAGCGGTCGATCTTGAGGGCGTCGATGGGCAGGCGGCTCAGATAGCCGAGGGACGAATAGCCGGTGCCGAAGTCGTCGATGGCGATGCGCACGCCACGCTCTTTGAGCGCTTTGAGCTTGTCGATGTTGCCGGCCAGGTCCTCCATCAGCACGCTCTCGGTGATTTCCAGGTCGAGGCCACTCTGCGCGCTCGGATGGCGCTCGAGCACCGCTTCCACGGTGCGGACGAATGCGCCCTGCGAGAGCTGAATCGAGGAGACGTTGGCTGCGATGGGCGGCGGCGACAGCCCTTCCCTGGTCCAGGCTGCGAACTGCGCAGCCGCCTCGTCGAGCACCCAGCTCCCCACTTCGAGAATGAGCCCCGTCTCTTCCAGGATCGGGATGAAGCGCGCCGGCGAAACCAAGCCTTCCTCGGGATGCCGCCAGCGAATGAGCGCCTCGAGGCCGACCATGCGTCCCGTCCGCAGATCGACCTTGGGCTGGTAGTGGAGCACGAACTGTCGCTGCTCGATCGCCTCACGGAGGCGCGTCTCGAGCGTGAGCTTTTCACCGCTGCGCGCGTTGATGCCGGGCGAATAGAAGAGGTAGCGCTGGCCCGTCCGGCGCGCGCTGGCCAGCGCCGCTTCCGCATTGCGGGCCAGGTCCTCGGCGCTCCGTGCGTCGGCAGGAAAGAGCGCCACGCCCACGCGCACCGAGGCGCGGAGCTCCGTGCCCCGAATGGTCATGGGCGCATTCAGGCTCGAAAATAGCGTGCTTTCGATCCAATGGCCGAGGTCGGCGCTGCTGCCCGGTGTCGTGAGCAGGAGCGCGAACGTGTTGCCATCGAAGCGCGCCAGCGTGTCGCCTTCTTGCACGATGGAGGAGAGTCGCCGCGACACCTGGGTCAAAAGCTCGTCCCCACCCAAGCGCCCCAGCGTCTCGTTGACGTGACGCAGTCGGCTCACGTCGGCGAGCACGAGCGCGATCGGCTGCCCGCTGCCGTTGCGACTGATCATCAGCTGGTGCAAACGATCGAGCAATAAATCCCGCTTCGGCAGCTTGGTGAGCTCGTCGTAATAGGCCAGAAAATCGAGCAGGTTGCGCTTCTCGATGTGGCCGAGCGCAAAGGAGATGTTGTCGGCGAGCTCGGAGATCAGCCGCACTTCCTCTCCGTCGAAAAACTGCTCTTGCGCCGAGACCAGGATGAACGTTCCAACCAGCCGTTCTTCGATCACGAGCGGGAACTGGCCCATGCTCCGTCCACCCCTCTCGGCGACGGCGGCCTCGCAGTCCCGTGTGTCCTCGGTCGTGAGGTGATTGCTCACGAGCGGCACCTCGCTGGAGGCGATGCTCGACCAGCGCGTCTCGGCACCTTCGCCGGTCCACGCTTCGCCCAGGAGCGCCACCAGCTCCTCCTGGCCGTGGCAGACGGCCTCCGTGTAGAGGCCGCGCTCCGGATCCAAGAGGACGATGCTGGCCGCGAGCAGGCCACCCTCTTCGACGGCAACGCGGCAAGATTCGCGCACCAGGGCCTCGCGGTCTTTGACACGCACGATCGCCGCGTTCACGGCCCCGAGCATGGTGCGCACGTGAGTCAGCCGGCGCAGCGTCCGCTCTGTCTGTTCGCGCACCGTGACGTCGCGCGCAATGCCCACGAGGCCGGACTGGGAGCCGCTCGCGGCGCGGACGGGCGCGACCGTGGTCGAGTAGAACACGGGGCCATCGGCCCCCTCGAATTCGCGCAGGAACCGGAGAGCCGTCGCTCCCTCCACCAGCACCTTGGATTCGTCGAGCTCCACCACGTCCGCAATGCTGGGCGGGACGCCGAGCTCTCGCAGCGTCTTGCCCACCGCGAGTGCCGGGCTCGCCAGGCCGAGCACTTCGGCGAGTGCGCGGTTCGCCCGCTCGAAACGCAGCTCGCTATCCTTGAAATAGATAGCGTCGGGAATGTTGTTCATCAGATCTTCGAGCAGCTGGTTGCGGCGCGCCAAGCGCCGATGCAAATCGAAGTAGCCGACGCCCTTGCGTACGGTTTGCTGCAGATCGGCGAGGTCCCAGGGCTTGGTGACATACGCGAAGATGCGGCCATTGTTCACGGCACGCACCACGGCGCTCAAGTCTGCATATCCAGTGACCATCATACGCGTGGCGTCGGTCTTATCGGCGATGCGCGTCAAGAACTCGTCACCCGTCATGCCCGGCATGCGCTGATCCGAGATCACCACGGCGAGGTCCTTCTCGCTCTCGATCAGCTGGAGGGCTTTGGCCGCCGAGTTGGCGACGAGCACCTGGTAGTCGTCCGAAAGGGCATCCTCGAGTGCGATGAGGATCTGCTCTTCGTCGTCGACGACGAGCACGCGCTGTCGCGTCTCGCTGCTCCGCTCTTCTGAGGCCGCTTGCATGAAGTCCCCCTCCGCCCACTCTAGGGGTCGCGTCCGAGGACCTGCGCGGCGGGCGCTGAACCCAGCTTCTCTTTGCGGGGTGCGGGCTGCGGGCTCCCATGCCTCCGGCCGGTGCCCCCTCGATTTGCTGCGAAGAGTGCTTGGAACGGTGGGCCGGAAATGCCCGCCGGGTGGCGGCCGCTGGTGCCCGCCGACCCACGAACCGGCCTTGCCGGCCCATGAACAGCGAGGTCACAATTCCCTACCATGACGCGTCAGGAGCTCATCGAAGTTGCGCGCGGACTGCTCGCCGCCAGCGAAAGCGAGGCTGAATTCGACCGGTTGCTCGATGTGCTCGAGCGCAACGTTCCCCATCCGACCGTGTCCGATCTCATCTTCCACCCACCGGACGGCATCGAGCTGTCGGCGGAGGAGGTCGTGGACTCGGCGCTCGCCTACGTGCCGACGGCCCTGGCCCAGCGTCTCGACTCTCCGCCTGGTGGGGGCCTCGCGGAGGCGTCGGGTCGCAAGGGCCGCCGTTAAATCCCCGTCTTTCCGTCCAAATACTGAACCGCTGGTCAGTGTTCTGGTCCCGGGCCAAGCTGGCGATCCCCATGGCACCCGCGAACCCGGATTTCGAGTCGATGTCCCTGGACGAGCTCCGCGCTTGGTCGCCACGAGCGATTTGTGAGGCAGACCCGCGCGTGCTGCGTGCGCACGGCACCGCCGACGACTTCACCAAGGTGCTCTTCGTGCGCATCACCTGGAAGCCCGACGCTCCCCGGTCCACGACTCACGATCCACTCCTCGACCTCCTGCGGCGCGCGCTGTCCCGCTGGGTGCAGCGCGGCTGGCTCGTCGTGGTCACCGACCAGCCGCCGGAGCCTCCACCGCGGAGGCGCTCGGGAACGGTTCGGACGCGGTGAGGTCCGTGTCTTTGGCGCGCAGTGCCGAAAGCGATCAGGTCATGTCCTCGCGCCGCGAATCGCCTTCGACGTGTCGAGTGCATGTCCGGTGGGGGGGGGGTGTTTGGTAAATTATTCAGAGCGTTGTCCCCGCTCTCTAGCCAAATATTCGGATATGCCTGTCGCTGATGCCTTTACATTGACTTATTAGGTGTGACTGTGTAGCCAATATTGTCATGGCTGGTCGTCTTCAGGCGCTGCGCTTCGTCGCGAGTGTCGTGCTGGTCTGGAGTGCGAGCTGGGGCTGCGGTCCTCAGTCCGTCGATGAAGCTGGCGACCAGGGCGGCCAGGGCGGAGCTGCCGGCGCGGCAAACGTGCCGGCGGAAGTAGATGGCGGTGGGCAACCGGGTGGGAGCGACGGGACAGGCGCGCGTGCCTCGACGTCTTCCGGCGGCGTCACGTCGGGCAACGGAGGCGACTCGCCTGGCGGAGGTTCGGGCCCGGCAGGGACGGGTGGCGTTGGGCATTCGTCGGACGATGGCGGTGGAGGTCAATCATCGACGGGTGGGCAACCGTCGACGGGCGGGGTTTCGAGCGGAGGCGCGCCGTCCGGTGTCGGAGGCATCGAGGCGGGAGGGAGCGCTGGGATTGGCGGCACAGACACCGGCGGCGGCGCTGGGGTCGGGGGGCTTGAAGGGAGCGGCGGCGGCTCGGGAAGCGGCGGTGCGTCGACCGGCCCCCGTTTCGATCCCGGAAACGACACAGTGCTGGTGACTCAGACCATCGGACCCGCTGGCGGTACGCTCATGGGTCCGGAAGGATCGCCCATCGCCGGAGTGTCCGTCAGCTTTCCCAAGGACGCGCTCGAGACCGAGACCGAGATCTCGCTCGGATTCAATGACGGCGTGTTCCGCGACACGATCGGTAGCTGGAGCGGCGCCACGTTGCTGCTCCATTCAGCGGGCGCAAGGGCATTCCGAGCGGGAGTGTCCATTGAGGTTCCGGTCGCCTCCGGTGCAGAGGCCATCGCTCCCTACTACCTCAACGACACGGGCGTGCTCCACGCAATGGCAACTGCGCCGGTGGATCCCGTGAGTAAACGGGCCAGGTTCGAGACTTTCCACGCGTCCTTCTTCGACTGGCTGTTCCCCCCCGACACCGTTCCGGCTTCGATCACCACGGACTTCAAGCCAAGCATCCACGCCTTCCCGTTCACGAACATCGCCACCCCGGAGTTCAAGAAAGGAATATGCGCCGGCATGAACGGATATGCGCTCTGGCGGTTCGAGCATCCCGGCGACCCACCCAGCACACCTGCTTCTCTCACCCCAAAGTGCCAGCTCGAGGTCGCGCTCAAGGCGCATCGACAGCTGGCGGAGCCGCCACGCTTCGACAACCCCCTGTCATATTTCATCGATGACCGTACGGAGCTCACCAGCATTCTGGTCGCCCTGGCGAACACCCGTCGGCCAGTCCTGATGACGGCGACCACCCATGACCCATTCAACCTGGTCGGCGAGCACTCACTCCTGGCGACCGGATACTCAGCTTCCTCCGCGGCCTGTGACGGCGGGATTGCCATTCAGGTTGCCGATCCGAACATACCGCAGGGCGACCACCAGGTCGTCTGCTTCGACACCCAAGATGGCAAGTGGGCGAACTATCATTCGAAAGGTTTGAATTTTACCGAGTTCTACTTGAGAGGAGATGGTTCACTTCCTCTCGATCTCTCGGACTTGGAGTGTGAGCCGCCACCTCCAGGCGGAGCAGCAGCTGCAGCAGGGGATCCTCATCTTCTCACTTTCGACGGGCTTCGCTACGACATGCAGGCCGTCGGCGAGTTGACTTTGCTGCAGGACACATCCGACGGGTTGGAGGTGCATATCCGTACCACGTACTTTACGCGGTTTATTCCCGCTTCAGTGACTGTTGCCGTAGCGGCAAGTGTTGGGACGGACCGTGTGACCTTTCGCCTGGGTGGGCAGGCGAGCGTCAACGGCGTGCCGATGGTCATGAACCCGGGCAAAAACAACCTCCCCGGAGGAGGTTCGCTCGCTTGGAGTGGGTGGACATGGACGGTCACGTGGCCTGATGGCAGCCAGCTCGTTCTGGTCGATTGGCAGAGCTACTTCGACGTACGCGTCGCGCTCGCGGCCGCGCGCAAGCAGGGAACAGTAACGGGACTGCTTGGAAACTTCGATGGTGACGCAGCCGACGAGCTCAGGACTAGACAGGGAGCGCTCCTCGCGCCCAGCCCGACTTTTGAGGACTTCTACGGCGGGTATGCGGAAAGCTGGCGGATCACGAATGATACTTCGCTATTCGACTACGCCGAAGGCGAGAGCACGGAGACGTTCACGGACCGGGCGTATCCCAGTCGCCCCCTGCGTCTGCAAGATTTCGATCCGGCGGAGGTCGCGGCTGCCACCGAACTTTGTCAAGGAGTGGCTGTCGCAACTTGGTTGGACGCCTGCATTCTCGATGTCGTAGCGACGGGTGACGTGTCCTTTGCCGTCGGCTACTCGGATCTCACCGAGCCCGAGACCAGTCTCGATTTGCCCCAGCCTATCATCCCCGGTGCCGAGAATGGGGGCGTTCTCGGCGGAGCACCGGCGCTGTCGGGTACCCTGCCCCAGGGCGGCGCGTTCTTCTTCACCTTCGCGGCGACCGCAGGCGAGGGTGTTCAGCTGCGCATGGTGGACGTGGTGGGTGGCGATCTAGTGCCGTGGATCCGCGTCTACGATGCCGCGGCGAACGTCGTGCTGAGTACCAGCGCGGCGAGTGTGGCGTACGCGTCGTTCAGCGCCGCGAGTAGCGGGACCTATACGGTTGTGGTCGCAGACGCGCCGGGCGGTGCGGAGGCGAGTGGGGAGTTCAACCTTCAGTTTGCGAAAGCTCCCGGAGCGAGCGAAGGCGGTCTACTCGAGCCTGGCACGATGGTCTCCGGATCCATCGAGCTGGGCGATCTCGACTCGTACACGTTCGAGGCGAGCGCCGGCGAAGGAGTCCAGCTCCGGCTGGCGGATGTGGGCGGCGGAGCCT
>Ga0315910_10000098_pt1 | contig 112758 bp, 92 predicted proteins | sample EdamamesoilMG_FD_204470 | JGI IMG/M metagenome (GOLD analysis project Ga0315910, IMG submission 204470) | Garden soil microbial communities collected in Santa Monica, California, United States - Edamame soil | ecosystem: Environmental > Terrestrial > Soil > Garden | place: USA: California...
GTCAGCGCGCGCCAGGCCAAGGCGCGAAGAGAGAGCGTATCGGGCCATACGGGACCGATGAGCAACGCGGGCATGGCGTGCGGGGGCGCTGTTCAAGAGGCTCAGAACTTCCGCCGAGCACCACTAGGGCCACGATCGGGCTGCGCTCACGCGAGGCTTGGCTCGAGCAGCGGCAGCGCGCGCCCAAAGCCCATGGTCGCGAGGAGTGACGTGAGCTTGGGTCCCTGGTCCCGGTCGAGCAAGAGGTCGTACACGAGCGGATAGAAGTCCTTGAGCTCGAGGCCCGAGTCCTGGGCCAACGTCTTGAGGTGCTGGCCGAGCTCTTGCTCGCTCGCATTGGGATGTTGCTCGAGCACCTCGACGAGACGCCGTAGTGCTTCGCGGGGAGGCCCGACGATCTCGCGGACCACGGGGGTTTGACGGATGCGGTAGCGGAAGTCCTCGGGCGCGTAGGTCTCGATCCAGCGCCATACGCACGCGCAGCGGACGGCCAAGCGCGTCTGGTCGTCCGCGCCGGACAAGCCCTGCGCCGCGAAGAAGCGCAGCGTCCCCTCGATGTCCCCGTCGAAGGTTTGGAGGATCGTGCTCACGTGCCGAAACGGGACCAGCGTCGGAGGCTCGGTGCCGGGGGTGATCCGGCGTGGTTCGACGCTCGAGAGCTCGAGGGTCCTACGCGCTTGCTGCCGCTTCTTGTCCTTGGACGAGCCGTCGTCCGCCTCATGGGCGAGGCGCACCGAACGATCGTAGTCCTCGTAGATCTTGATGACGTCGAGGTCGAAGGAGATCGCGAACTCGGTATTGGGACGATAGCTGGCGAACATCCAGCGGAGGAGCTCGGGCTCGTAGATCTCGAGACAATCGGAGACCGTCACCACGCCGCCCCGGCTGCTCGAGATCTTGCCGCCTTGACCTTTGATCGAGACGAAGTCGTAACCGATGTATTGGGGAGCGGTCCAGCCGTAGAGCTCGCGGACGATGTCCTTGGCGGTATCGTAGCTGCCGCCGGCGGAGCTATGGTCTTTGCCACCGGGCTCGAACGCGACGCTCTCTACGCTCCAGCGCATCGGCCAGTCGACGCGCCATGGCAGCTTGAGGTTCCCCCCCGCGCGCAGGTCTTCGACCGCCTCGTGTCCGCATGTTTGGCAGGTCACGGCGACGGACCAATCCCCATCCCAGACGAACGAGAGCTCATCGCGGCCACAGGACTGGCAAAAGCCCGAGAGCGGCAACCAGGTGTCCTCCACCATGGTGCGGGCGCCGGTCGCCTTGCGGGCGTCGTTGAAGATCCTGCGGATCGTCTCCGCGTTTTGGAGCGCGGTGCGGATCCCCTCCGCATAGGCGCCACCGCGGTAGCGGACGTGCTGCCGGATGAACTCCGGGACGATGCCGAGCGGTGGCAGGCAGCGCTCGAAGTTCGCGATGTGATGCGACGCGTAGCTCTCGTGTTCGCCCCACGGATCGGGAACGTCGGAGATCGACCGCCCGAGGTTCTCCGTCAGGAGGTCTTGCTGTGGGGCGTCGGCGGGGACCTTGCGGAAGACGTCGAAGTCGTCCCACGAATAGATGAAGCGCACGTCGACGCCGCGATCACGAAGTGCGCGCGCGACGAGATCGACCGTGATCACCTCGCGGAAATTGCCGATGTGGACGACGCCCGAAGGCGTGATCCCGGCGGCCACGACGATGCGGGAGGCGCCTGCGTGCGCCCGCATCGTACGCTCCGCCGCTTGATCGGCCCAATGGTTGAGGCGTGGGTCGCGTTCGGACTCATCCGCGGTCATCGTGTGGGTTTTGGCCGATTGCGGCCGAACGCGCAAGACCGCGGCGCGATGGGAAGGCGGCGCCTATTCGCAGCGGAAATCTTGCACGATCCGCCGCGGGCCCTCGATCAGAAAGTCGGAGGCCTGTGCCGTCTCGAGGTGTTGGACAGCCGCGGTCGCGTGTTTGCATGCGTTCTCTTTGTCGCCTTGGAACTTGGCGATCGCGGCGAGCCCTTCCTCGACGCGACCCATCACGACATCGGGCTCGATCCCCGCCTGCGCGGTCTCGGCGGCGGCGGCATAGGCCTGCTTGGCCGTCTCGAGATCTTGCGGGCGCTCGATCGTTTCGCTCGCCCCTGAGCCATAGGCGCTGCCGATCAAGGTCTCGGCGCGCAAGATGTTGGCGATCGCCGCGGGCAAGCTCTTGGGCGCGGCGCGGGAGGCCGCTTCGAACGCTTGCTTCGCCGCGGTGTAGTCCTCGCGACCCAGCAAGAACGCGCCATGCGCGAGCTGGGCGAGTGCAGCGACCTCCGGATCCGCCGTGCGCTCGGACATCGCGAGGGCGTGCTTGTAGAGCGGCTCGGCGTCCTCGAACACGAGCTGCGCATGGGCCAGCGCGAGCCATCCCGCTGCGAGTCCGCTCGCCCGGCTCTGATGCCGCGATTTCAGGTCTTCGAAGACGGGCCCGAGCAGGGCGATCGCGTCATCGTACTGGCCGACGAGGTATTGATGCGATCCTGCGTCGATCTCCGGAGGATCGGGCTCCTGCTCGACTTCTGCGGGTTCGGACGTGGGCTCCGTCTCCGTGGCTGCGGTCGTTCCGGGATCGTCCGGAGGGGTCGTGGACTTGTCTTGCTTGTCGCAAGCCGGGACGAGGAGGACGAGCGTGAGCAGGGTGCGTTTCATGACGGCGTTGGTTCGCATGGAACTCCGGAAGCGGCGCGCTCGACGAGGCGGATCTCCAACGGCCCGCGTGCGCCGAGCGTACCGTACACGAGCTCTGCGGACGTCGCCTTCTCATTCTCGCCGGTCGCGGGTTCCGGATCGAACTCGCCGAAGACCTCGACCCTGTCGCCCAAGTAGAGCGACACATTCTCGTGATGATGGCTGTGGTGCTCCGCCGGGGCGATCACGAAGGCGGCTTCGATGCCCTCGATGCCCACGCGTCCCGTCTCATCGGCGAGGATCACCAGCTCGGCCCCGACGGCGCTTTGGGGGCGCGCCCCCGCACGGTTCCGCCAGACGCACTCGTTCCCTTGCGGACCCCCCAGGTTCCCCGACGCCGAGCGCAAGAGGCCCACGACGCGGACCGGGGCCCGCGTCGCTGCGGCGATCGCCGTGGGAGGCCGAGCCTCGAGCCGCGCGATCTGGGCTCGCCATGCCTGTTCGCGTACGCGTGGCGACGAACGGAGGAACAGCCTTCCCGCGGGACGAAGGGACGTGTCTCCGCGATTGCGCCGGAACTCACGCCGTGCGTACCAGACCACGAGCAACGCAATCGGGACCAAGATCGCAAACCACAGGAGCTGGCGCCCCGAGGCGGAGAAGATCGCAAACGGGTTGCCGGCCTCGGGGAGGAGCGGTTCGATCACCAGTACGCCTCGGCCAACACGAGCTGGTAGTGCCCTTTGGAGCTGCCCCGTCCATCGCTGGTGCGCCCTTCGACGAGGGAGCGGCCGGTCGCACCGGGTGCGATTTCGGGGATCACGCGGCCTTCGAGCGCCGGACCGTCGGTGAAACGGACGACCGGCGTGACGTCGCGGATGGGGACGGAGCCGTTGTTCTTCACCGTGACGATCCAGCGGATCCTGCCGAGCCAGACCTCGGGGGCGCCGTCGAGGTCCATGTCGACCACGGGCTCGATGTCGTAGGCGCGATTGGGCCGTTCGTCGAGCACGCGCGGGACGAGCAGGGTGCGGCCCGTGAGGAAGTCGATCTGCACGAAGAACCGCCGCATCACGTTCTGGCCGAGCAACCCGGAGTGGCGCTTGTTGACGCATCCGTCGCAAACGGAGACGAGCAGGCCCTCGACGCGGACCTGGCCGATGCGCACGGCCGGGAGATAGACCATCCGGCTCTCCCGAGGTCCGCTCGCCGTGTTGAACGTGAGGACGGGGGCGTCTTGCGGGATCTCGATGCCGAGGTCCGCCGCGGTCTGGCTGCTGATCGTGGTGAAGGACGCCCCAGTGTCGAACAGATAGGGCAGCTCCACGTAGCGGCCGGTGTGGCCCTCGAGGACCGCGTCCACGAAGATTGCCGTGCCGCCATCCGCCATGGGCACGCTGATTGCCCGCGAGTGGTCCATCTTGCTCGGATCCACCGCGGCCGACTCGAGGCCTTGGATCTCGTGCATGCGGGACGGCGGCACCGGAGACACCATCTCGGCGGCGTGATGGCCGAGCGCCGACAACACGCGCGTGGCGGAGTGCGTGTCCCCGAGCCGATCCGCGGCGATCCACGCCCCGCGGCTGCGGAGCGCCGAGCCCATCATGTCCGGGATGAGTTGGCTTCCGAAGACGATGCCGGCGGTGTTCCACAGCATCGGCAGCCACGTCATCGTGAGGCTGATGCTGCGTGCATCGCCGGCGCTCTGCCAAACCGCGAGCGCGAACGGAACGCCCAAGGTCACCGCGAGCGCGATGAGCCATGACGTGATGCCGTTGTGGGTGGCGTACGCGAGCGAGGTGCAGATCCAAAGCGCGACGACGGTGCTCGCCAACGATCCGAGACCCAAGATCACCCAGACCAAGGCGACGGCGATCGTTTTGATCGGCGATGTAAGTCTGAGTCGTACACTATCCATAGCGCCCGGCATGCGGACCCGGTTGGCTCGCTTGCGCCGCTCGGACCCGCGAGCAGGCACTGCGGTGCGTCTCGTCGTTCGGACGTCCACGATGCCGGAAAGGATAGCCTAAAGCCACGTGTCGCCTCGTCTTTCCATCGGTTGTGCGTTTTGCGCAGGGCGGGCCCGCCGAACCGGTTCGGGCACACTCGGGTCGGATCTGCGCTGCGCGTGGGTGAACGTGAGACCAGGTAAAAAACCCGGCGGCAGGTAGGATACGCTCTCTCCCGTGGTGGCTTCCTTGGCTCCGAGTGTCCCAACGTTCGGCGTGCGCTTCGAGACGCCTGACGATTTCTTGGTGGAGTACGCGGATCACCTCCAGCACGGCGTCGTGATCCTCCCGCTCCGCCAACCGTTGCTGGCGGGTACGGCGGTTCGCTTACGGATTCGGCTTCCCGACGAGACCTCGCTCTACGTCACCGGACGTGCGCTCGAGGCGGAGTCTGCGACGACGCGAATCAAGCTCGATCCACTGGACGAGTCGCAGCGTGCAGGGCTGCAGGGCTGTGTCGCCGAGTTGGTGGGGCAGGGCAACAACGAGACCGACGCAGGAGAGGGCGACGATCTCCCCGCCGAAGCGCGAATTTCGGTGCTTCTGGTCGATGACTCCGTGACCCAGCGGCTCGATCTCGGAGATGCCTTGCGTGCGCGAGGGTTGCGGGTTCGCGTCGCGGAGAACGGCCTCGCGGCGCTCTCGATGGCGCTCAAGCGCCCGCCCGACATCATCCTCACGGACGTCGAGATGCCGCAGATGGATGGCTGGGCGCTGCTTCGCGCGGTCCGCAAGCGCAAGCGCTTGCTCGGTGTGCCGGTCGTTTTCCTGACGCGTCCGAGCGACGACGTTTCGCGGCTTCGCGGGTACCGGATGGGCGTCGATGACTTCCTTTACAAGCTGACGGCTCCCGACGAGATCGTCGCGCACCTCCGAGGTGCGCTCGCGCGCCGGCGGCAGCTTCCGCTGGCGATGGATCCCGGACGTAGTCTGCGTGGGAACCTCGAACACGTGCGGCTCGGCAGTCTCCTCGCCTTCTTGGAAACCGAACGGCGCAGCGGCGTGCTCACGCTGGAATCGGGAGACGACCACGCCACCCTGCGGCTCCGCCACGGCGAGCTCGAGCACACCGAGAGCCTGGAACGCACGTTCGAGCTGCTCGACTGGCGAACGGGCCACTTCGAGTTCTTCGCGAGCGAAGCCCAGAGCGCCGTACCGTCGCCGTCGTCCACGCCGCTCTCGTTCGTGCTGATGGAACACGCGCGGCGCGTGGACGAAGCGACCGGTTGCTGAGCGTCGGCCTCACGCCTTGGTCGGGGCTGCGCAGATGCCTTGGACGCGGAACGTGCGGCCCTTCGCGTAGGGGTCTTGGCTCAAGATGAAGAACTCGGCACCGGCCTGCCCGCAGCGCTGCTTGGCGGCATCCATGGCTTCCTGCACCGAGGGGGCGCTTCCGCGGTAGCTGCCGACCTGGGTCCAAGGCGATGCGAGGTCCGCTTGCGAGCGGACGACCTTCACGGCCGCCGCCGGGACGGGCGGCGCCGACGTGGCCACCGATTGGGAGTAAAACGAGGTGTACGTGCAGCCCAGCCAGGCGGGCGAGAACAACAACAAGGCGAGCCATCGGTGCGGCATGAGGTGCTCCAAAGGTTGGGGCTCAGACGTCGGCGGGGGGCGAGAGATTGTCGCGCGCGGGTAAAGCTACACGAAACACTGCGCCGGGCGCGTCCTGACCTGGGAGCGGTGGCCGGGCGCCGTCGGGCAAGCACACCAGAGTCCCGCCCATGCGCTCGACGAGGCTCTGGCAGATCGCGAGGCCGAGTCCCGTGCCCTCGCCGGCGCGCGCCGTCGTAAAAAACGGCTCGAAGAGATGGGGGCGGCCTTGGGGATCGACTCCGGGTCCGCTGTCTTGGATCTCGATGGTGACCGCGTCCCCCGCGCTGTGCAGGGAGATCTCCACGCAGGGGGACGTGCTCGTGCGGCTCGCGGTCGCGGCGTTGACGAGGAGATTTTGGAGCACCTGGTCGAGCCATGCAGGCTCCACCTGTGCCTGCACGGCATCGCCGTGGCACGTGAACGCGACGCCTTCGCAGCGAGGGTCGTGGCGCAGGAGCCCGACGAGCTGCAACGTGGCGGAGCGGAGCTCGATCGCTCGGAACGCAGGCGTGGCATCGCTCGCGACGCGATGACCGGTGCTCGGGCGGCTATATTCCAGGAGCTGGCGTACGAGCGCTCGAATGCGTTCGAGCTGCATGCGGCTGCGCTCGAGGAGCTCGCGTGGTTCGGCCGGGAGCGGCGGTTGATTGCGCGGATCGAGCAACAGGTCCACGTAGCCCAGGATCGCCGCGAGCGGGTTGCCGACCTCGTGAGCGATGCCTGCCGCCACGCGCCCGACCGACGCGAGGTGCTCGGACCGGACCAAGCGGCCCTGTTGGACTTCGATCTCGCGCACCCGAGCGCGAAGCGACGCCGTCATCTCATTGAACGCGGTCGCGAGCCCTTGCACCTCTTTGGGCCCTTCCTCGGGGATGGCGGTGGACAGCTCGCCTGCGGACACTTTGCCCACCGCTTCGCGCAGCCCATGCAGAGGGCGCAAGACCAGGGACTCGAGCAGCGCCGCTCCGACGAACAAGAGCAGCGCGCCGACGCCCAGCGCAAGCAGCAGCAGCCGCGGCCAATCCTCGGCCGCGACGATCGCCGGCGGATGGGTCACGAGTCGCAGCAGCAGCTTGCCAGATCGCTTCGAACCGCTGAAACCGAGGACGGGATGGTCGAGCACCCAGAGGTCGCCCATGGCGCGGCTTTGGATCTCCGTGGCGGAGTGGGGCGGCGGAAGAGCGGGGGCGAGACCGATCTCTTTGACGAGGATCGGCTCGTCGTCTTGGGCCTGGAACAGCAAGATCGCGGCGATCCCGAGCACGCCGAGGCTCGGGCGCAACACCGCGTCGATCGTTTGCGAATCCGGGACGCCGCGCGCGTGCGTGCGCGCGGCCAGCACGGCCGTCAAGCCTTGGGCGTGCATGTGCAGGAGCTGGCGATGGGTCGCTTGTCGTTGGGACGCGGAGAGGACTTGGCCCGCCAGCGACAGCGAGACAACGGCCATCATCAGGATGATGGCCAACACCGTGAGCAGCTCGAGACGAAGGGAGTAGCGTCGCGTGACCGCGGGCATCGGGACGTTCGCGTGGTCAGCGGTCCACGATCGGGAGGTGGACAGTCCCTCCGGAGCGTTTCGAGCCGCGCCGTGCCCGGCGGCGACGAGGCGTGCGGAAGTGCCAGATCAAGAACGATGCCGCGGCGGCGAGGCAGCCAAACGCGGCGAGTTCTTGAAGCATCACACCGACCTCAGCCCTTTGCGTCTTGGCCGGGGCACGAGCCGCCCTTGATCCCGCGCGCGCGCGGGCAAAGCCCGTAGAGCTCGTGTCGATGGCGGACGACGTTGAATCCGAAGCTTCGCGCGACCCGCTCTTGCTCACGCTCGATCTCCTCGTTGTGGAACTCGAGGACATGACCGCACTCGAGGCAGATCAGGTGATCGTGGTGCTCCTGATCTCCGGCGGTCTCGTAGGTCGTTTGGCCTTCACCGAAGCGCCGTTCGGCTGCGAGGCCGCACTCGGTCAAGAGCTTGAGCGTGCGGTAGACCGTGGCATACCCGACGCGCGGATGCTCTTCGCGCGCGAGGCTGAGGAGATCTTCGATACTGAGGTGGCCGGACGCGGAGAAGAACTGGTGCGCGATGATGTCGCGCTGACGCGTCGACTTGAGGCCCTTCTTCGCCAGGTAGGCGTGGAACTGGCCCATCATCGTGTCCACATCGACGTGAGTGTGTGAAGCCAGGTCCGGCATCGGCCAACAAGCTATATCGCATCCTTCATCCCGTGCAAGCGGCGCCTGCGCCCCACGAAGTCGGAAAACGCATCCAGCGGGAGCGTGTCTCGGTCGCTTGTCGGCGCCGAAGAACGTTGCCTATACTCCCGCGCGAAATGGCGCGATCGCCGAAACGAACGGACGCTTCCGACGACGGCCAAGCGAGCGTCCCCGCGGGGAGCATCGACGCAATCCTCGGAGGCCTCGAAAACGTCGTCAAGGAGCTCGAGGCGGGGGACCTCCCCCTCGAGCGTGCTCTCGAGCGCTTCGAGGAGGGGGTGCGCCTGGCTCGACGGGGCAATCAGCTGCTCGATGCGGTCGAGGAGCGCGTGGAGATGCTGCTCGCCGATCGCGAACACCCGGTTCCGTTCTCCGAGTCCGAGGACTCCGCGGACGAGGACCCCGAATGATAAGAGGAGATCTCGATGAGCTTTGATCTGGAAAGCTACATGCGCATGCGGCGGGAAGCCGTCGATGCCGCCCTCTCGACGCTGTTGGCGGTGCCGCCGGACGCCGACTACGGGCGGCTGCGCGAAGGCATGCGATACGCCGCGCTGCTCGGCGGCAAGCGGATGCGGCCGGTCGTCGCCATGGCGGCATGCGAGGCCGCGGGCGGTGACCTCGAGACGGCCCTGCCCGCGGCATGTGCCATCGAACTCGTCCATGCCTATTCGCTCGTGCACGATGACCTGCCCGCGATGGACAACGACGTCGAGCGCCGCGGCCAGCCGACGGTGCACGTCGCGTTCGGCGAGGACAAGGCGATCCTCGTGGGCGATGCCCTGCTCACCCTGGCGTTCGAGGTGTTGACCGGTGGCGTGGGTGGGCGGCCAACCGCTGGCCGTGTGGCGCCCGCGGTGCTTCGGCTCGCGCGGCGCTCCGGGATCGACGGCATGGTCGGCGGCCAGGCGATGGATCTCGAGGCGGGGCAGGACATCCAAGAGCTCGAGCTCGCGGAAGCCGTGCATGCCAAGAAAACGGGAGCCCTCTATGCCGCCGCAGCGGCGATGGGGGGCCTCCTCGCCGGCGCCGACGATGATGTCGTGGGTCGCCTCGAGACCTGGGGCCTGCAATTCGGGATCGCGTTCCAGCACGCGGACGACGTCTTGGATGATGATCAGCCCGCGCTCCGGGACCAGGCATTGCGCCGGACGGACGCGTTGGTCGCCCAATGCAATGCCCTCTCGACCGGCCTGGGGTCGCGTGCAGAACCGTTGCGGGCGATCGCCGCATGGGTCCAAGAGCGGGCCCACGCCGCCGCACGCGGCGAGAAACGGGCCTAGCGGACCCCGGAAGGCGGGTCGATGTCGGACCTGTGCGCTGCTTTCCGGAGAAGGTGCGCGCTCTCGTCAGGGATCGGCCCGAACCGACCGAGGTGCGGTCCGACCGGCATCGGGGTGGAGTCGCTACGGTCCGATCGGTTGCTCCGGCAACGACGCCGCCCTACGATGGCACTGAGCGATGTCGACAACGACCATCCGGCTCAATCCCGACGAGCTCGAGCTCGTGCGCGGCTCCAAGAAGCGGGCGTTCGTCGTCGTTCTTTCGGGTGACCGGATGGGCGAGATGTTCGCCCTCAAAGATGGAGAGCGCACGACGATCGGGCGCGGTCTGCAGACCGACGTTCGCATCAACGACGAGGGGATCTCTCGTACGCACGCGGTGATCGAGGCCGAGGAGGGGCGCTACGCGTTGCGCGATGCCGGCTCCACCAACGGCACCTACGCCAATGGCGAGAAGGTCCAGATCTACGAGCTCCAAGAAGGCGACAAGATCCAGCTCGGCGCCTCCACGGTGCTGAAGTTCACCTACCACGACGACGTCGACGAGGATTTCCAGCGCAGCCTCTACGAGTCGGCGCTGCGTGACCCCCTGACGGGTCTCTTCAATCGCAGTTACTTCGGCAACCGGTTGGAGAGCGATGTCGCGTTCGCGCTACGGCACGGCAAGCCGCTCTCGCTCGTGTTCTTCGATGTGGATCACTTCAAGGCGATCAACGACCGCTACGGGCACCAGGCCGGGGATGCGGTCCTGCGAGATCTCGCCGATCGGGTCGCCACCACGACGCGCAGCGAGGACATTTTTGCTCGCTACGGCGGCGAGGAGTTCGTGCTCATCTGCCGCGACGTCGATGCCGAGCGCGCTCAGCGGGCCGCCGAACGGATCTTTCACACCGTGACGGATCGCCCCTTCGACGTGGAGGGGGAGGCCGTCTGCATCACCGTCTCCGTGGGCCTCGCCGACCTGAGCACGCTGGGCGACCCCTCCGCCGAGGCCTTGCTCGGCGCCGCAGACCGGGCGTTGTACTCGGCGAAGCGCAACGGGCGGAATCGCATCGAGGTCTTCACCGAGCGATCCGACGAAGCGTCCTCTTTGGTATGATCGGAAGCGGTGTCACCCGCGTTCCGATCGCTCTGCGTGGGGCTTCTGTTCTGCGCTTGCCGGAGCGAACCCGGTCCGAGCCTGCAGCTCTCCGACCTACCGCCGCCGCCGTTGCCCTCGGCCGACGACCCTTCCGCGGATAGCGAAGCGGACGCGGCGCGTGATCTCTGGTTCTCCGCAGGACCGGGGCGTCGGGCCATCCTCGCGCGTGAGCGCCAAGACCACGGCCAGGCGATCGTCGAGCTCGATCGCCTGCTCGCGAGCGATGCGATCGACGTGAACGAACGTGGTGCGGCACAGCTCCTGCGTGGCATAGAAGACGAGCGGCTCGCCTTCTATGCTTCCGCGGCACAGCGCTTCGCGGAAGCCGCGAAGGCGCCCGCGTTGCGCCCCTTGGCGGTGCGTCTCGCGTGGCTCGAGGCGCAGGCGCGGCTCGATGCGGGCGAGCCACAGCGGGCGCGGCAACGCCTCGAGGGCTTGCCGGCGGCGGCGGTCGCCGAATCTCCGCTCCAGGGCGACGTGGCGATCGCACTCGCCGACGCACTGCTCCGGACGGACGCTCCGGGCGTGGCGGAGGCGTACCAGGGCTACCTGGATCGCTTTCCCGACGGTCGTCGGCGGTTCGAGGTCCAGGCCAAGCTCGCGCGATACCTCGGGAAGCAGACCGGGGAGGCTGGACGTGTCCGCGCGGTGGCGCTCTACGAGAGCTTGTTGCTCGAGAGCCCGCTCTCGGACTACGCCGACGAGGCCGCGAAGGCCTTGCCCGAGCTTCGAGCCGGGCTGGGCTCCGCGCACAGCGGAGCGGACGTACGCGCGTTCGAGCGCAAGCTCGCGCTCGCGCGGATCGACGGAGCGCTGGAGCGCCGGCGGTTCGGTGACGTCGTCGAGGAGGCGGGGCGGTTGCTCGGAGGTGATGCCAAGCTCACCCCGCTCGAGCGTTGTCGGGTGCTCTACGCCCAAGGATCGGCGGTGTTCCGCCAGCGCAAGCGGAGCGACGCGCGTCCGATCTTCGAGCGGGCGAGCCAGGCCTGCGACGCGGCGGGCGACGCCGCGCTCGATCTCGCCGTGAAGTCGCGGTACCAGGCCGCGCGGGGACTCTACGCGGAGGGACATCACCGTCGCGCGGCGCTGGCCTTCGAGGCGCTCGGCCACGAGCACGCGAGCCACAGCTATTGCGACGACGCATGGGTCCTCGCGGGCGAATCGTGGGAGTCGCACGGGGACGCCGCCAAGGCGACGGCCGCGTATCGGAAGGTCGTGGACCTCGCGGGCGATCAGCAGGACGAGGGGCGCCGTCGCTTGCTGCTCCAGCTCTTCGCCGCCGGCGATGCCGAGGGCGCGCTCGCGCTGTGCGATGCGACGCTCGCGAGCGGCCTCCGCGATCCCGCCGTCGAGGCCAAGTTTCACTATTTCCGCGGGCGCGCCTTGCAGCGGCTCGGTCGCGCCGCCGACGCGCAGAAGGCTTGGGTAGCCGCGATCGAGGCCGATCCCCTCGGGTACTCCGCGCTGCAGGCGATGTCGCGCTTGCGCGAATCGAGCGCGCTCCCGGCAGGTCTCGCGGCGCTGCAGCCTTCGGAGGCCGCGCGCAAAGGCCACGCCGCCGAAGCGGCCACCCGCATCCCCGCCGCGGGGGAACGGGCCGTCTTGCTGGCGCGGCTTGGGCTCGGCGCCGAGGCCCGGCAAGAGCTCGAGTTCGCGAAGATCGGCGGTTGGCCTGCTGCCGAGGTCCTCGATCAGGCGGGGCTCTATGCCGAGGGCCAGCGCTTGCTCGCCAACCTCGGCGCGGGCTGGCGCAAGGAGCCGCCATGGGACGCGAACCGCAAACACTGGGAGATCGCGTATCCCCGGCCGTTCGAACCCTTGGTGGGTACCAAGGAGCGCAAGCTGCACGTGCCCGAGCTCCTCGCGTATGCCGTGATGCAGACCGAGAGTCGCTTCGATCCGGCGGTGACCTCGTTGGCGGGCGCACGCGGGCTCATCCAGCTGATGCCGGCGACGGCCAAACAGGTCGCAGACAGCGCAGGGCTCTCGATCCGCCCCGAGCAACTCTACGATCCCGAGACCAACCTCGAGATTGGCCTGCGCTACCTTTCGGGCCTCGTCAATCAATACGGTGGAGGCGACGCTGCCGTGCCGCTCGCCGTTCCGAGCTACAACGCGGGGCCCGGCGCCGTCCAGCGCTGGCTTCGGGCCAGGGCAGGGTGGGAGCTCGACCTCTTCATCGAGGCGATTCCCTACGACGAGACGCGGCACTATACCCAGAGCGTGCTTGGTCGTTGGTGGGCCTATCGCTGGCTCTACGGCGGTGGCGAGGAGGCGATCCCTCGCCTGCCGCTCGAGCTCGCGGGGTGAAGCGGGCCCGTTACGCTCGCGAGGGACGACGTGATGGTGCGGGACTTCTCGCGGCAGCTCGGCACGTTCGTCCCTCGTGCGAGGCGTTCAGAGGACCTTCGGGCGAGCGTCCCGCGGAGTGGCTCCAACCTCGCATCGATCCGGTTCTCTCCGGGGAGCAGCACCAGGTGAATGTGGCGGCTCTCGTGGCCTCGCGCTGCGAGGATGAGCTCGAGCTTCACATCCAGGGCTTGCAGCGCGAGCGATGGAAAGCGGTCGACGAAATGATAGCGGGTAGGGTCGACGCCCGGGCAGCCCAGGCATCGCACGACCGTATCGGCCGGCGCGTAGAGAAAGACGAGTCGCGCCGCATGGGGAACCCCGGCCAGAATGATGGTTCCCTGCGCGCAGAGTTCCGCGCTGATCGACTGGCGTCCTCCGAACCGAGGACCCACCAGGCCAATCTCGCTCGGGGAGGCCGGTACGGGGATCACGAGACGCTGGCGCGCGGGCCACGTCCGTCCAGCCATCGACACGCGGTGGTATCCGAGCATCGAAGCGGGCACGCCATGCACTTCGATCTCGCACTCTACGGGCGCGAGCATCAACCACACGTCGAGCACCCAAGTCGTCAAGCCAAGCATGGGCAACCATACCCCAGGGGCGTCGACCGGGGCTCCCCATGACGGGCGAGGGGACGTAAGCTTACCTACCCGATGGAGGAACGATGACTCGAGTGGTTTGCGTGCTGGGAACGATCCTGGGTTTGGCGCTTGGCGGCTGCGCGCGAGACGAGCGATGGGAGCGGTCGCGCGCCGAGTACTGTCAGGAGCTCGGGTTGCTCGGGACCGACGTACGGCAGAGCGTTGCAGCGATTGGCGCGACGACGGCCGCGATCGGTCAGTTGTCGGCGGAGGAGCGACCGGCGGCGTGCGCAGCCACCGAGCATGATCTACGAGTCATCGGCGCGAGGCTCGATGGGTTCCGCAGGGGCGCACACGCCCTGGCGCGCGGGCGGGACGAGGGCCAGACGGTCGAGGACGCCGGGTTCGTGCTGACTTTGGGCCAGGATGCCGTGCAAGGCTACGACCGGTCCGCGTGTCAGTCCGGGCAGTATGACGTCGCGGCGAAGAGCGTTGCCGCCATCGAGAAAAAGCTCGACGAAGCGCTCTCCGAGGGACTCGCGCGCTGCCAGGCGGTCGCGAAGTAAGCGAGGCTCACCTGCGCCTCACCACGACGAGGTAGTCGTGGCCGCGGGGTTGCGCTCGTCGAGGTCGAGAGCTTCTCCCGCGGTTTGCTATCCTCAGGGCGAATCGCGTCCCGGAACCGTTCGTCTGATCATTTGTCCGCAAGCATGCTCGCGTTGGGGGCGGAAGTACGTGCTCCGTGGTCTCCTCATCCTCATCGTCAGCGCAGCCGTCTCGTGGCTCGCGTCTGGGGACCCCGTGCTAGCTGCCGAGGGGCAACGACGCGGGCGAGATCGTCTCGACGTCGACTATGGGGCAGACATCGCAGCCAGCACGACCGAGCCGGCATTCTCGACCGAATGGGTCGACCATCTTCCCGTCTCTCGCGCGCTGACGTCTCCCAAGGCGTTCCTCGGTTACGCGATTGGTTCTCCGGGCAAGCTCACGAAACCAGAGCGTATCCACGAGTACTTCGCCGAACTCGGGAGACGCAGTTCGCGCGTCGACGTGGTCTCGATTGGGCACACCGACGAGGGGCGCGAGATCATCGTCGCGCTCATCGGCAGCCGCAAGAATTTGCGTCGCATCGAGGAGATCAAGCGTCGCAATCACGAACTCGCGAATCCTCGCATCACCGATGACGCGCGGGCCCGGGAGATCGCGCAGTCTACCCCGGCCATCTACTGGATCACGGCAGGGTTGCATGCGTCCGAGACGGCAGCTCCCGAAATGGTCATGGAGCTCGCGTACCGGCTGGCGGTGAGCAATCAGCCGCATATTCGGGAGATCCGTGATCGGGTCGTCGTGATGATCACTCCGGTCGTCGACCCCGATGGCCGAGCCCGTGTCGTCGACTGGTTTCAGCGTCACTTGACCGATGTGAAGGACATCGAAGACGCACCACCGCTTTCTCCGCCGTTTTGGGGTCGCTACGCTTTTCACGACAGCAATCGCGACGGTTTGCAACAGACTCAACGGAGTACGAGAGCCTACACGGAAGCGTTCCACGAGTACCTCCCCGTCGTCACGCTCGACTTGCACGAGTCCGTGCCGCTGCTCTACGTCTCTACGGGTACGGGTCCCTACAACGAGACCATCGACCCGCTCACGGTCACGCAGTGGCAATGGCTGGCGGGCTACGAAGTGGCGACAGCGACCCGCCTGGGCCTACGCGGGGTGTGGACGTGGGGCTACTACGATGGTTGGTATCCCGGCTACATGCTTTGGGTGGCCAACAATCACAACGCGACGGGGCGGTTCTACGAGACCTATGGCAACTCGCACCCAGGTACGTTCGAGCGCAACCTCGATCACGCGACGTACGCCGGAACGCGGGTGAACGCGCGAGAATGGTATCGCGCGTGGCCACCCGGAAAGGCGCTACGCTGGAGCTTCCGAAACGGCATCAACTACACACAGACGGTCGTGCTCGCTAGCCTTCAGCTCGCGGCTCGCCACGGGGACGACCTCTTGCTCGACTTCTGGAGAAAGGGTCGTCGCGCCGTGGCGGCGGGCCGAGGGCAGCGACCTCACGCCTTTCTCATTCCACGCGAGCAAGACGACCCGGCGGCGTGGCATCGGCTGCTCGAGCTGCTCGTCATGCATCGCATCGAGTTCGGAGCCATCGAGCGCGACGTCTCGCTGCGAGGCGTCGACCACTCCGTCGATGCTCGTGCCGGCGACATCGTCGTCCGACTCGACCAGCCGTACCAGGCGTTCGCGAAGACTCTGCTCGCAGCGCGACCGTTCCCGAAAACCGCCAAGCAAACCCCACACGACGATGTGGCGTGGTCGCTCGACCTCATGCTCGGCGTCGACGTGGTGCCGATCGACGATCCGACCGTCCTCGACCTCGCAATCGAGCCGATGACGCGCCCGCCGGAGCTCGTGTTCCCGGTCGAAGACGGTTCACGGTGGATCATCGACCACCATGGTCAGTCCGAGCTCGCCTCGCTGCGCTGGGCACTACCACACGCCGAAGTGAAAGCCCTCGCAGAACCGTGGCAGGGACACCCGACGGGCTCACTCGTGATCGGCGGGGTGGCACGTGGAGCGCTTGCCGATGTCCTCGACCGTCTGCACCTGCGCAGCCAGGCGGTCTCGCTCGACGCAGACGCCTCACTCATCGATGTCGATGCGCCCAAGGTTGCGGTCCTCCATACGTGGATCCACACGCAAGACTCCGGCTGGCTGAGGTACACCTTCGAGCATCTCGGCATTCCGTTCACGCTGATCGACAAAGATACGCTCCGGGACGGCAGTCTGCGTCAGCGTTTCGACGTGATCGTCGTACCGAGCCAAGGCAAACTCTCGCTGCGGGACATGGTCCATGAGCTCGACCCGCGGTTCGGCCCCCTCGCCTACACCAAGACCGCCGAGTTTCCATCGCACGGGGAGATCCTTGCGTCTGAGGACATCACCGGCGGCATGGGGTTCGAGGGGCTCGCGAATCTCGAGGCGTTCGTCCAAAGCGGCGGGCTGCTCCTCGGTCTCGGCAGCGGAGGCGTGATCGCGGCGGAAGGTGGCATCACGCGCAACGTCGACGCTCCACGGCCGGGCGGTACTCCGGGTTCGCACGTGACGACGAAGATCCTCCGGACCGAGCACCCGCTGGTTTGGGGGTACGACCCCATCGACTGGGTTTTTCGCGGCAACCTGCCCGTCTATCGCGTCGACGATCGTGACTGGGGCCGCACGGTCATGCAGTTTGGCGCGAAGACGTGGCGCGACGTCGAACGCGAAGCCGACGACAAGGCCGAGATCGCGGGGGAGCCCAAGGCGCTCGCGGAACTGCAGCCGGTCGCAAAACCCAAGCCGGAGAACCCGGGCGGTCCTTCAAGCGACCGTCTACCTCGGAAAGGCAAACCCCCGTTCGTCCGTTCGGGGATCGTCGAGCGACCGGAAGCGATCGACCATCTCCCTGCCTTGCTGGACGTCCCCGTTGGCCAGGGACGGGTCGTGCTCTACTCCTGGAATCCGATGCACCGACACCAGAACGAGCACGACTTCGCCTTCGTGACGAACGCGCTCTTGTTCTGGAACGATTTTCCCCCGGTGCCGACCGAGGCGCAGATGCGGGAGCGCGAAGAACCCGACCGGCCACGACTCCCGTCACCGATTACTCCATGAACAGGTCCAGCGGGACGGCGTTGCCCATGAGCTCGTAGCCCTGGACGTTCGGGTGGAGATTGTCGCTGGTCAGGCTGGGTTGCAGGCGCGTTTCTTCGGCATCGGAGACGACGGCGCCGAGTTCCAGCACGGCATCGAACGCGCCGCTGCTGCGCATCCAGACGTTGATCTCGTTGCGAATGTCCTCCTTGGCCTCGGTGGACTCCGTGTGTCCCTGGAACGGGAGGATCGGGACGCCGTAGACCTCGATGTCCTCGGCGTGGGCCGCCGCGATCATTTGCTCATAGGCTCCCGTGATCGAGCCCGCCGAGGCTCCTCCGTAGAGGATGTCGTTGACCCCCATGAGGATGATGACCCAGCGCACGCCTTCTTGGGTGAGCACGTCTCGCTCGAACCGCTGGACGCCAGGGATCCGTCCCATGGATGCAAAGTCGTCCCCGACCAGGCCATTGGCGCCCATGGCTTCGTTGACGAGCGCGACCCCTGCCGTGCCCGCGTTCGCACGGAGTCTTCGCGAGAACACGTCGGGCCAACGATCGTTGCCGTTGGTCGTCGTTCCAAACCCGTCGCTGATCGAGTCGCCCATGACCACGACCGCGTGGGAGGTCGCTGGGGCCATGACTTCGAGGCGGGTCAGGTAGTACCAACGGTCCGTGGAGGCGGCGACGTCGAAGCTCGCTGCAGCGGCGTTGTCTCCGTTGGCGATGTACGAGGTCGTGCGGGATCCTGGATGCGCCGTGATCGCCTCGGGGGTGGCGCCGAAGTAGATCGAGACGGCGACGAACGATTGCTCGGGGACGGAGAACGGGATTGCGTCGGAGTAGAGGAACTCTCCGGGTTGCACGGTAGCGCTGGCGGAGCCGGAGAAAGTGATCGCGGTATCGGTGCTGGCCTCGATGGACGGCAGTTGGGTCGCCACGGCGATGTGGGCTGCGTTGATCGTGAGGGGTCCATCGCCGTACTCGTTCGAGATCTGGATCCGCGCTTCGTCGCCTCCGATGGTCGTGTAGACGAACTGCCGCAGCGTGTTGTCGGACAGCGACTGCGGTGGGAAGTGATCTTGCTGCGCCACGCGCTGTTGGCCGGAACCCCACGTCCCGACCCAGCGCGCCTCGCCGCCTGTCTCCGTGTCCGAGCCGGAGGTGGATTCGCTCGATGTCTCGTCTTCACTGCTGTCTGAGGAGGAGGTCGAAGAGGTTTCGGACGTTGGGTCCGCGCCCTCGTCCGTCGAAGCCGAAGACGATGCGGAGGTGCTCTCCTGACCCTGCCCGGTCGACGTGGAGACGTCCTCCGCGGTGCTTGCCTCTGCTGTGCTCGCGTCCGCGTTGGATTCGGTGCCGCTCGAACTGCTGCCGGTCTCGGCGCCCGTTACCGTTGCGCCGTCGGGTTGCGGAGCGCAGGCGCAAAGGATGGAGAGGCACAACGAGACCGAGGTTTTTTTGGTGAGGACCGACATTGTCGCGGCGCAGGGGGGAGACCGTGATACGCGGTCGACTTTAGCAAGCGTGGGGTTGCGCCGAACGTCCGTGATGCCGAGGAACTCCGATTCGGGACGGCCTGCAGAGGGCTCCTCAACAGCCATCGACGCCGCAGCTCGGCGCAGCAGGCGGTGCCGTCGCCCCGCTCTCTTGCAGGGCCCGGTTCATCGCACGCACGAGCACCTCGGGGGGCTGTGCTCCCGCGACTCCGATGCGCTCGTCGATCACGAACATCGGGACACCCCGGATGCCGAGCTCCGAGGCGAGGGTCTGGTCTCCGCGGACGTCGTCGCCGAACGCGTCTGTGCCCAGAACGGCGCGCGCGTGCTCGGGCTCGAGGCCGGCCGCGGCGGCGACCTCGATCAAGGTCTCGTGGTCCGCAACGTTCTTGCCTTCGTGCATGTACGCGACGAAGAGGCGCTCCTTGAGGGGATCTTGCCGAGACGGCGCGTGCTCGTGCGCCCAGCGCAAGAGCCGATGCGCGTCGAAGGTCCGCACGCGCTTGGCCCTATCGAAGCGAAAGGGCAGCCCAAGCGGCTCCCCAGTCGCGGTCATGCGATCGATCATCGACTGTGCCTGCGGAGTCGTCGTTCGATACTTCCGGGCGAGGTGCTCGACGTAGGCCGTCGTGGGGTCGTGCTCGGCGGGCGTGCCGGGATCGAGCTCGAACGCCCGCCAGACACGCTCGATGGGCACCGCGGGATGTTCTCGCGCGAACGTCCCGAGGGCGGCCTCCAGGTGGCGCTTGCCGACCCAGCACCAGGGACAAGCGATATCGGACCAGATATCGATGCGCATGCCGAAAGTATGGCCCACTTCGATCGATTTCCACAAAGCGGGATAGACATATGGAAATCAGGTTCGATAGGGTGTCGAATCACGCATGGTTGAAGCGAGGTGGCGGGTGCCAAAGCTCGAACGGTCTGTCGCACTGCTGGTGGTCGTCGGGATCCTTGCCGGTTGCCCCGGGGAAGACCCGGACGCCAACGACGGTGGGTCGGAGTCCGCGGATACGAACGGAAAGACCGCGACGACGGGCGGGACGGATTCGACGGTCGGAACGGGAAACCCGGAGGGGACGACGACCGGAGACGTGCCCGGAGATCACGGGATCGCAATCTCGATCCGCAAGGCCGTCGATATCCTCTTCGTGATCGACGACTCCGGTTCGATGGCTGAGGAGCAGCAGGCCCTCGCGGCAGCCATGGCTCAGTTCGTGACGGGGCTCGAGGCAGGCACGGCCGGTTTGGACTATCGCGTCGGGATCACGACCACGGACAACGGCAATCCCTGGTGTGCTCCGGGAGCGGAGGCGGGACAGCTCGTCGCTTCGAGCTGTCTGGGCCGCCTCTCCGATTTCACGCTCGACCCGTACTCGGGGGACGGCGACGCTTCGGGCTCCTGCACGGACGTCTGCGCCGTCGAGGCCTTGGAAGTCCTGCCCACGCCCATTTCCGAAGACCCCGCGCCCGCGGTGCGCCCGTGGTTCCAGAGCGTCGGCGGGCAGACGAACTTGGGAGGCGGTGTGAGCATGGCTCAAGCGCTCGCCTGCGCGATCCCGCAGGGAGTCTCCGGTTGTGGGTTCGAGGCTCCCCTCGAGTCGATGTGGAAGGCGCTGGTCCGTTCGACCACGTCGGGCGAGCGCTCGTACGGCTTCATGCGTCACGACGCCGTGCTGGCCGTCGTCATCCTGACCGACGAAGCCGATTGCTCGTACAACCCCGAGCACGTCCAGATCTTTTCCGCGCACGACGGCCAGGTCTTCTGGTCCAACCCGGAGGAGGACGCGCCGACCTCGGCCGTTTGCTGGAACGCCGGGGTCCGGTGCGACGGCGAGGTCGACGGCGCCTACACGTCCTGTGCGTCCGCGAACTTGGACATGGAAGCACACGAGGTCGCTCCCGCGGACGCGGCCGATGCCGCGGCGCTCCATCCCGTGGCGCGCTACGTCGATTTCCTGCAGCAGATCGAAGAGCAGAAGAAGGCGCTCAGTCCGAACCAGGAAGTGTTGGTGTCCGTGATCGCGGGGGTACCGTTGGACTATCCCACGGTACCGATCCCGTACCCGACCACCATCGCGGAGTCGACGGATCCCGACTTCCTGACCCACTACGGGATCGGGCCCGGGTGCGTGTCCGCCGTGGCCGAAGCCGTGCCACCGGTGCGCCTCGCCGAAGTCGCAGGCGCGTTCCTCGTCTCTGCCGAGGACAGCAATCTCTCCTCGGTCTGCGCGACGGACTACACGCAAGCGTTGCAAGCGGTCCTCCACGACATCCATGACCAGTTCGAGCCCGCGTGCATGCCCGCGTGCGTCGCCGACGTGGACCCCACGACCCCCGGCTTGGATCCCTCGTGCGTGTTGACTCAGGTCGACCGGCTCGAGGATGGGAGCCGCGTCGAAACTCCGATCCCACGGTGCGACGCGAATGGGGTGCCTCCCGTTGGATCGCCGAGTTGCTACATTCCGCGAACGGGCCCCGAAGAGATGGATCCGCAGTGCGTGAACGAGGGGTGGAACCTCGAGTTCGAGATCATCTCCGTCGCGGACCCAACGACCCCGGGGTTTGGCGAGTACGTCTCGGCGTCGTGCGAACTTTCGACGATGCGCCACAACGACTGTCCTGCGCTACCGTAGGCGGCGGGGACCAAAGGCCGCCCCGAAGCCCGGGGCGGCGCGCGTTGGAGCAGCCCTACTCCGCGGTGCGGCGGGTGAAGTGCGGTTCCGAGGCGATCGCCGCGAAGGCTTCCACGATCCCGATTTCACCCTCTTGGAGTGCCTGCGCGCTGCTCGGGGCCAGGCACGAGTCCGTAGCCCCGAACGCGAAGGTCGCCATGTAGGCCGAGAAGCATTGGTACACGACCTCTTGCTCGACGAGCCCCTCCATCAGCTCTCGCTGGCCATCGAAGGTGAACAGGGTCCCGCCGGCGGGATCGAGGATCGTGCCCGTGGCGTCGATGGGAAGCCCGGACTCGTTCGTGCGGTAGCGGCCGCCTTCGTCGAAGTGTTCGAACGCGAAGCCGATCGGGTCGAACAGACGATGACACGTGTTGCAGGTCGATCCAGCTTGCGCGTGGATGTCCTCGTAGCGCTGCCGCGTGGTGCGTACGCCAGGCTCGGGGGGCGTGATGTTGGGGACGTCGTCGGGCAGCGGGGGTTTGATCTGACAGAGCAACCGCGTGAATGGAAACAGGCCACGTCGCGTGGGGGACGAGCCATCGGAGCTCGCGTGGGAGGCGAGGAACGCCCCCTGCGCGAGCACGCCCACGCCGTGGGTGCTCGGACGCTCGACGGACATGTAGTCCTGCGAGGGCTCGGGCATGCCGTAGTAGCGGGCGAGTTCAGCCGAGGGGTGGGTCGTGGTCGACGTGAGGAGCTCACGAACCCCGCCTTCGTCCGAGAGGACGATCGATTCGATGAAGGCGCGGGTCTCTGCGACCATGTCCGGGCTCACGTCGGAGAACCCATCCACGCCAGGCCGTCCCACGGCGCTCACCGAGGTGTAGCTCAGGTAGCCGGCAAAGAACCGCTGCACGGCTTCGCGGCCGCGGTCGGTCGCGAGCAGGTCTTCCACGAGCTCGGACAGCTCGCCCAAGTCGCCGGCGTCGGCGAGCTCGAGCAGCGCTTCGCTCGGGGTAGAGGACGTGTACGTGTAGGCGAGCTCGGTCACGACCTCGTGCGGTGTGAGCTCACGAGCTCCACCCGCCGTGGTCCCGATCTCGCTGCGGTAGATGGCATTGGGTGACTGGATGAGGCCGACGGTGACCCACTTGAGGGCCGTGGTGAAATCGGAAGACCCCTCTGCCGATTCGAAGAACCCGAGGTATCGGTCGAGCTCGGCTTCGGTCAACGGACGCCGGAACAACCGCCGACCAAACGTCTCGACGAAGGTCGCCGCGCAATCGCCATCCGGGGAAGAGCTGGCGCACGGGAGCAGATTCGCGAGCGCGGGGCCCGTGACCGCGTCGGCCACCGATTCAGCGGTCTGCAGCAGCTTCTCGGCGGTCTGGTTGCCCACGACGACGGTGGCAGCGTTGTCGAACCCCGCTTCGGAGACGCGGTTGGCGGGCAGGGCGTTCTCCCACTGGCCCTCGATGCCAGGGAAGATGTCGTCGAGCGTGTTCCCGAGTTCCTCTCGCGTGAGCAGGCGCAACACGGGGGCGCCGAGCTGCGGCTCGTCGCAATCGAGGTCGAAGTGGATGGGCCCTTCGTCGGCGTCGCCGGAGTCGGGGTCGTCGCCGGCGTCTGCCTCCTCGCCGCCCGAACTTCCTCCTTCGCTCTCGTCGTCGGGGTCCCCGTCACCGGAACCGCTGTCGTCGTCACCGGTCGCGGGGATCCCGGATTCCTCGGAATCTTGGGCCCCGCCGGAACCATTGCAGGCGCCCAGGAACGCGACGCCAAGGGTAAGGAGAACGTGCATGCGGGTCATGTCAACGCCTCCGTGATCACGCCGGTGGTGCCGGGGAACGTCGCATTCGAGACCCCCATCGCACGCGCGAGCGTGAGGTAGAGGTCCGTCGCAGGTCGGTTGAGCTGCCGGGACTCGTTTTCGGGGCCGATCGGGAACGAGATCACTTGTCCGGTATCGAGGGCTCCGCCGGCGCCTCCGATGGTGATGAGGGGGAGGTGTGCGGGGTATTGCGGGTACTCGACGCGGCTGATCCGTTGGTGGTTCTGTCCGTCGCCAATCTCGCTGAAGCAGTAGATGAGCGTGTTGTCGAGGACGGTCGTGCCGGGGGCCGCGGGGTCGTCGGTGGTGGCGAGGACGGAAACCATCTTCTCCACGAGCATCTCGAAGAACCACCGCTGCGCCGTCGCGAACGGCACGCGCGTATCGGGCAGGAGGTTCTCGATCGTGATCGGAGAGTCCCACTGCGCGCCGGGGGCCGCTTGCGCGGAGGTGTGCGAGAGGCCGTTGTGGTGCGCTCCGGGGGCCCCAGCGAAGCCGAAATCGAAGTCGCACGTGGCATACAGCGGCTGCAGGCCGATCACTTGGGCGGCGTTGCAGACGATGGCTTGGGTGGCGACCTCGAGCTGAGCCTCGAGCAACAGCGGGAAGTTGGCTTCTTGGTAGAAGTAGTCGTTGCCGCCCGACGGGTCGATGATCTGGCCGGCGCTCGCAGAGCGCACGCGCTCGACGGCGGGCAAACTCGGTGCCGAGGTGCAGCTGAGCACGCCCGGGTTCATGCCCGTCTCGCGCAGCGCCTCGACGGCCTCGAGGTGACCCTGGAGCTTGTTCTTCTCTTTGGTGAGGTTCCCGAGCTCCGAAGACAGCGACTCGATCTCCGTGGCGGTGAGCCCGAGGAGCTCGCGGCGGAGCTCGACGTTGACGTCGACCTCGGGTGGCGCACCGCCATCTTGCAAGTTGCCAAACAGCGAGTCGGCGACCTTGGATGGATCTTTCTCGGGGTCGACGGGTGAGCCATCCCAAAACAGCATGCTGTTGGGGTCGAGGCCGAAGGGCGGATGGGAGCATGCGCCCAAAATGAGCGGCTTGACCCCGAGGCCGTTGGCGATGACGCGCTCGAAAGTTTGACGCGAGCTCGATGCATCGTCCGCCGAGAGGCCCGAGAGGCAGTTCTTGATGCCGTCGTGGGTACCGGCGTCTCCGATGTACTGGATGCCCTCGTAGACGTTGACATGCGACTTGTAGGGCTCGAGCGGTCCCCACACGCTGACGTTCGTGTCGTCGAGCACGAAGTCACGGTTGTCGCCTGCGACCACCCGCGGATTGATGTGCTCCGGTGGGATCCCGTGCGGCAAAAAGAACACGAACAGCCGCTTGGGAGCAGCGGAGGTGTCGGCGGTGGCAAAGCGCGCGAGCTTTGCCGCGACCGGGAGCGAGAGTCCGACTGCGAGGCCCTTGAGGAACATGCGGCGTTGCAGACCGGCCTTGGCGCGGGCGAGTCGAGTATGGAGACGCATAAGCGATACGCGGTCGAGACAAGGTACACGATGGAACGGCCGCGAACAGCGGAGAGTCGAGGTTGAACGCGGTTCTGAGGCAATCTGGTAAGGAGGTTCACTCAATCGACGCGACTGTCCAAGCCGCGCGGCCGAGTGTGCCTCCCCGGGTCACGCCTGGAGACCACGTGTCGGGCGTGCGCCTGTGACACAGTGGCCGGTTTCGCCATCCGTCCCCGCCAAGTGTCGTGACGAGCGGCGGTCGCCAAAGGTTGGGAGTGCGACGGGCGGGGAGTTCGCGAACTGGAGCGTGGTGGCTCGGACGAGGGCGCGATAGTCTGCGCGCGAACCATGGCGGACCAGCTCTCCTCCGACCTTTCCGCACTCCGGATCGATCGAGACGCGCCAGGCTCGCCGCGCGGGTGGACGCGCTGGTTGCTCGCGCTCGTCCTCCTGGGTGGAGGCGGGGCGGCGGCCTGGCAGTTCGCGGTCCCAAAGCTTGGCGCGGTCCTGTTCAAGACCGAGATCGAGATCACGCAGATCGTCACGGTCTCGCCGGCGCAGGCCGATGTACGGCTGACTGCCACCGGCTACGTGATCCCGCAGAGGGTCACCAAAGTTGGGGCCAAGGTTTCGGGGAGGCTCGCGAAGGTCTACGTGCGCGAAGGCGATCGGGTGGAAGCGGGTCAGCTGCTCGCCGAACTGGAAGCGGCGGATTCCGTCGCGGCGATCGATGGCGCCAAGACCCGGGTCTCCCTGGCGCGGGCCCAAGCCGCAGCGGCCCGCGCCCAGCTCGCGGAGACCCGGCAGCAGGCGGAACGCGAGCGGCGGTTGGTCGCCCAAGGCGTCGTCGGGGCTGCGACGGCCGAGGATCTCGAAGCGCGCTTGGAGGCGCTCAAGCGCCAGGCCGAGGCCGCGGACGCGCAGATCCGGGCGGCGCAGAGCGAAGTGACCGCGCTGTCCGTCAACCTGGACTTTCTCAAGGTGACGGCCCCAATGGCTGGGACGGTCATCGGCAAGCCCACGGGCGAAGGCGAACTCGTCGGGCTGATGGCCGCCTCGCTGGTCGAGCTCGCAGATTTCGCGAGCCTCATGGTGGAGGCCGACGTCCCGGAGGCGCGGTTGCACCTCGTGAAGCTCGGAGCGCCGGCGGAGATCCAGCTCGATGCGTTCCCCGAGCGGCGGTTTCGCGGCCGGGTGAGCGAGGTGAGCCCCAAGGTCGATCGCGCGAAGGCGACGATCATCGTCAAGGTTGCGTTCGTCGACCCAGCCGAGGAGGTCTTGCCCGACATGGCGGCGCGCGTGAGCTTCTTGAGCCGCGAGCTCGAGGCGGAGACGATGAAGGAACCGCCCAAGATCGTGGTGCCCGCGGCGGCGCTCGCCGAGCGCGGCGGCGCCAAGGTGGTCTTCGTGGTCGACGAGGGGATCGTCCGGATGAAACCCGTGACGCTCGGTCCGGCCGTGGGAGAAGGCTTCGAGCTGCTCGCGGGTCCGCCCTCGGGCACGAAGGTGGTCCGTGCTCCCCCTGAGGCGCTCGCGGACGGCGAAAAAATCAAATCCAAGGATGACCCATGACGCAAGAGCAAGCAGCAGACGAGACCGCCGGCAAGGCGACCCCAGCGGTGCCGCCCATCATCGAGTGTCGCGGCATCTCGCGGACGTTCTGGCGCGGGAAGGAGCGCCTCGACGTGCTCGACGACCTCGACCTCGAGATTCCGACCGGCGCGTTCGAAGCGTTGATGGGTCCGTCCGGATCGGGCAAGAGCACCTTGCTCAATCTCATCGCGGGTCTCGATCGCGTGACCCGCGGGACGATCAAGGTCGCCGGGCATCAGCTCGAGCGCATGAACGATGCCGCGCTCGCCAAGTGGCGGTCGCAGACGGTCGGGTTCGTGTTTCAGCATTTCAACCTCATCCCCGTGCTCACTGCGCTCGAGAACGTGGAGCTCCCGCTGCTGCTGACGCGGCTTGGGGCGCGCGAGCGCAAGGAGCGTGCGGCGATCGCCCTGCGCGTGGTGGGCCTCGAGGATCGCATGCACCATCTGCCCACGCAGCTCTCGGGTGGACAAGAGCAGCGCGTGGGTATCGCGCGATCGATCGTGCACGACCCCAAGATCATCGTGGCCGACGAGCCTACGGGTGAGCTCGATCGTCAGTCGGCCGACGATGTCCTCAACCTGCTGCAGCGGCTCAACGAGGAGTTCGGCAAGACGATCGTGATGGTCACGCACGATCCTGCGGCGGCCGAGCGCGCCCAGGTCCAGCGCAAGCTCGACAAAGGCAGGTTGACATGAGGCTCTTGGACCTCGCGGTCAAGAACGTGCGCCGCAATCGCCTGCGGACCGCGCTCACCGTGGCCGGCGTGGCGACGGCGATCCTCGCGTTCGTGTTCCTCCGCACGGGGATCACGGCATGGACGAGCGCCGCCGACAATGCGGCCGCGGATCGGTTGTCGACCTCGCACCGCGTCACCTTCATCATGCCGTTGCCCAAGCGCTACATCGAGTACTTCGACGGCACGCGGGGGCGCTTCGAGGGCGTGGACGCGGCCGCGTACGCGGTCTGGTTCGGCGCTCGCCATCCGGTCCAGACCGATCAATTCTTCGCCAACTTCGCGGTCCAGGCGGAGACCTTCTTTGATGTCTACCCCGACATGATCGTACCGCCGCAGGATCTCGCACGTTGGAAGGAAACACGGCGCGGCGCGGTGGTCGGCCAGGCGTTGGCGCAGAAGTTCGGCTGGAAGATCGGGGACATCGTCAGACTCGAGGGCACCATCTACCCGGGTGAGTGGGAGTTCGAGGTGAGCGCGATCTACGAGACGAAGACACGCGCGGTCGATCGCTCGCAGTTCGTGTTCCACTGGGACTACCTCAACGAGAGCCTCCCGGAGCCACAGCGCGGGCAGATCGGCTGGATCGCCACGCGGGTGAGCGATCCGACGCGGAGCGCCGCGATCATCACGGCGATCGACGCGAAGTTCGAGGGGTTCGATGTCCAGACGCGGACCGTGACCGAGAAGGCCGCCCAAACTCAGTTCCTTGCGGGGTTCTCTGCGCTGCTGCGCGCGCTCGACGTGGTCTCCGTGGTGATCCTGCTCATCATGATGCTGATCCTCGGCAATACGATCGCGATGGGCGTGCGGGAGCGGACGCGCGAATACGGGGTGCTGATGGCGCTCGGATTCAGGCCCCATCACATCGCGGTGTTCGTCGTCGGCGAGGCGCTCGCGGTCGGGCTCCTCGGCGGTGTTCTCGGGCTGATGCTGGCGTACCCGATCATCCAGTACGGCATGGGGCGATGGCTCGAGGAGAACATGGGGGCGTTCTTCCCGTACTTCAGGATTCCGCCGCACGTCTCGCTGGTGGCGCTCGGACTGAGCGCGTTGCTGGCCACGATTGCGGCGGTGCTGCCCGCCCTCGCGGCGTCGCGGCTCAACGCTACCGAAGCCTTGCGGCGGTTGGGGTAGGCATGATTCCCATCAGTTACAACCTACGAAGCCTCCGCGTGCGCACGGCGACGACCCTGGCGACGGCGCTCGGGGTGGGGCTCGTCGTGTTCGTCCTCGCGGCGGCGCTCATGCTCTCCGATGGCCTGCAGCGCACCTTGAACCTCGGGGGCTCCGACGACGCGGCGATCGTGCTGCGGAAGGGGGCCGACGGCGAGCTCTCGAGCTCCATCGAAGACAACGTGCTCGGGATCATCAGCGCCGCTCCGGGGGTGCGCAAGAACCAGCAAGGGCAGCCGCTCGCCATCGGGGAGGTCGTGATGGTCGTCCAAATGTGGACGCAAGACGGCCGTGGGCAGAGCAACGTGCTCGTGCGCGGGGTCCCCGAGCGCGTGCTCGAGTTCCGCCCGCAGGTGAAGATCTTGGAGGGACGGCCCGCGAAGGTCGGGACGACCGAAGTCATCGTCGGGCGCGGGATCCTCGGCCGCTTCGAGAACCTCGAGCTCGGTGGCGAGATCGAGCTGCGCAAGAACGTCCGGGCGCAGGTGGTCGGGGTGTTCGACGCTGGGGGGTCGAGCTACGAGTCCGAGGTTTGGGGCGACCTGTTCGTCGTGCGGGACGCGTTTGGTCGCGACGGAGCGGTCTCCTCCGTCCGCGTCCGGCTCGATTCGCCGGAGCAGTTCGAGGGGTTCGAAGCCGCGGTGGAGCTCGACCCTCGGCTTGCGCTGCAGGCGATCCCAGAGCCGCGGTTCCTCAAGGAGCAGTCCCAAGGGACCGCCGATTTCATCAGCGCGATCGGGATCAGCGTCACGGTGTTCTTTTCGATCGGCGCGATGATCGGGGCGATGATCACGATGTACGGCGCGGTCTCGTCGCGAAGCAGCGAGGTCGGTGTGCTCCGGGCGCTCGGTTTCTCGAGACTGACAATTCTGCTGTCGTTCCTGCTCGAATCGCTGCTGCTCTCGCTGGCGGGCGCGGTGCTCGGGGTCGTCGCCGCGCTCGCCCTGAGCGCCGTGGAGCTCTCGATCCTGAACTTCCAGACGTTTTCGGAGATGGTGTTTCGTTTTCACCTCACGTCGGAGACCGTGCTGGTCGCCGCGCTGTTGGGGGCGGGCATGGGCATCCTGGGCGGGTTCCTGCCCGCGGTTCGGGCCGCGCGCGTGTCACCCATCGAGGCCATGCGCGGTTGAAGGCATCGCTTCCAGAGGGCGGCCGCCGGCTCGTCCGACGTGGCGGTGGGGAGTGGCGCCGCGGTCTCGCAGGGCGGTCGTGCGGGGGTCGGCGCGGTCGTAGCGCGACGACGGCGTCCCGGTGTCGCGGGTCCTTCGGACGCGCTGCGGAAAGTGTCCGCGCAATACAGGTCGACAGCACCCCGCGACGTGTCGTATGGCTCGCCCCACGGTCACCATCGCGCGCATCTTCCCGAAGCGCGAGTGGCTCCAACGCGCAACCCGAGCGGACTTCTTCATGCACGCGTCTCGTCTTATCTCGATCACCTTCGTCTGTTGTGCACTCGTCGGCTGCAAGCCCAAGAACACCGAGACCCCCGAAGAGCCCTTGGCCAAGCCGGTCGAAGTGGAGCCGGAGCCGGAGCCCGAAGCGGCCGAGGTGCAAATCGATCAAGCCGTCGCCGATCTGTGCGACATGCCCACGGCGCACTTCAGCTTCAACTCGACGAAACTCGACGGTGGGGCCAAGGACGCGCTCGACAGTCTGGCGACGTGTTTCATCAGCGGCCCGGCCTCGAGCAAGAGCGTGCGCCTCGTGGGCCACGCGGACCCGCGCGGCGACGAGGAGTACAACTTCGGTCTGGGCCAGCGCCGGGCGGGCTCGGTCGGCAAGTACCTCGAGCAGAAGGGGCTCGGTTCCGATCGCATCGAGACCTCGTCGCGCGGTGAGCTCGACGCTTCGGGCTCGGATGAATCCGGCTGGGCTTCGGATCGCAAGGTCGCGATCTACTTTGGCAACTAACGCGTGACGGACGGGGAGTGACGGACGGCGTGGACAAGCTCGATCCTCTCGCGCTCGTCCTCGGCGCGTCCGGGCCCGTATTCGTCGTCCTTTGGACGCTGGTGCTCATGGCCGTCGGGTCGTGGCTCGTCATCGGAATCAAACTTCGTCAGCTCGCGCGCTGGCGCAGGGGACATGCCAGGCTGCTGCGTGACCTCGGTGGCTCGCTCGGTGTGAGCGAGCTCGTGCACCGCTGCCAAGGCCATCGCGGCACCCCTGGCGCGACCGTAATGCTCGCGCTCACGAGCTATCGTGGCGATGCGGAGCTGCTCGCCGCCGTTGCGGAACGCGAGCTCGGCGAGCAACATCGCCGCACGTTCTCGCTCATGACGTTGCTCTCGACGATCGGGGCGAGCGCGCCGTTCATCGGATTGCTCGGGACCGTCTACGGCATCATGGATGCGTTCCTCCGCATCGGCCACCAGAAGAGCGCGGCGCTCCCGGTGGTCGCACCCGCGATCGGCGAAGCTCTGATCGCGACGGCAATTGGGCTGTTCGCCGCGATTCCTGCCGTGATCGCCTACAACGTGCTAGGGCGCGCGCTGCAAAACTTCAACGACGTGTTGGCCGCGACGAGTCGCGTTTGGGTGGCACAAGTGCGGCGTATGGGCTGAAACGATGGGGATGACGCCGGGATCGGGGTCCGACGGTTTCAAGGAGATCAACATCACGCCCATGGTGGACGTGATGCTCGTGCTCCTCGTCGTGTTCATGGCGACGGCACCCCTCATCACGACCGGGCTGGACGTCGAGTTGCCCATCGTCGATGCGCCGGCCAACCCTGTGACCGAGCCCCCCATCGTCGTGACGGTGACGCGTGACGAGCGGGTCTTTCTTGGCGACCGCGAGATCGAGGGCTCGCTGCAGGCCGTACTGCAGAGCGACGCCGAGGTGCAGAGGCGCCGCGCCCTCTTCATCCAAGCCGATCAGAAGGCGCCGTACGGGGCCGTCGCGCGGGTGCTCTCCGCAGCGCGGGCCGCCGGAATCGAAGCGCTCAACCTCCTCGTCGATTCGGAGTCCACGCCGCTTGCTGACGAAGACCGACATCCGCCCGGGTGACCTCGCGTGGGGGACGGGCCTGGCGCTCGGCATGTTCGCGGCGACGGTGTTCGCCCTGGGACACGTGGAAGCCCGCGTGGCACCGACGTTCCCCGAGGTCGTGCGGATCAGGGCGGTTTCTACGGCAGAGGTCGCGCATCCGTTGCCGACGCTTCAACCCTCGGCCGAGACCCCCGTGGGCTCGCGCGCCCCCAAGCGCGCGTCATCCTCACGGAGTACACGCAGTGAGGCCGCGCGGAAACGGACAGCTCGCTCTCCGACGCTCGATGGCCGGGCCGAACCCCAGGCCGAACCCCAACCCGAACCGGAGATCGAAGACCGCATACCCGATGCGCCTTCGTTGCCGAGCCTCGCCGCCGACACGGACGCCGAGCTGCACGAGGAAGCGCCGGGCGAGGGGGACGATGACCTCGCCGAGCTCGCGATCTCCTCGTATCGTGGCAACCTGACGCGCTGGATCTCCGCGCGCTTCGAGGTCCACGGCACGGGGCTCTCGCAGAGCGTGCTCGTGGGGCTGCGGGGAAAGGCCCGGATCATGCTCGACGGCGGTCGTACCATCGTCGACTATGAGTATTCCCCCACCGGGAACGAACCCTTCGACGCAGCCGCCGTCTCGACCCTCGAGGGGCTGCGGGGCGAGGCCGTTCCTCCGCCTCCGGAGGCCTATCCGGGGGCGCTCCAGCAGGTCATCTCCGTGACTTTCGTGTGCAAGGCGTCCACATGCGACTGATTCCAAAGTGGCTGTTTCCGTGTCTCTGTGGCCTCGCGATGGCGGTCGGGGCCCAGCGAGCTCGCGCCGAGCCCGGTCCGCAGGAGGCCGAGGAAGACTCCCAGGACGTGCTGGGCGAGCTCGTCGTCGAGGCCGGGGGGAACAAGAAGGGGCCGATCCGCCTGCCCAAGGTCGCGCTGTCGCTGCAAGACGCCAACCGCGAGTCGGCGATGGTCGCGGAGGTGCTTCGTACGGATCTGCGCTTGAGCGCCGAACTCGAGCCCATCGACGCGAAAGGGGTTGCGGCTGGAGCGGAGTTTTCGGCGTGGAAGGACGCGGGGGCGCAGGTCGTCGTGCGCGTGAAGACCGAGCGGCTGACGATGGGACTCGTGCGCATGATCGCGACGCTCGAGGCCGGTCCCACGTCCCGGACCTACGAGATCAGCCTTCAGGCGCCGCAGTCGAGCGTGCGGTTGGCCTCGCATCAGCTCGCCGACGAGATCATCTCGGCGTACACGGGCGTGCGCTCGGCGTTCTTCGCCCAGCTCGCGTTCGTTCGCAGCCGCCAGGGCAAGCGGACGATTCAGGTGCTCGAGCCCGACGGGCACAACCTGCGGCAGGTCACGATCGACTCCGCCGTCGCATTGGCGCCGGCGTTCGGTCCCGATCACGTGCTCTATTTCGCGGCGAGCTTTGGTCACGGGAGCTACCGCCTCTATCGCGCGGGGGAGGTGGAACCGATCCCCATCGACCCCCCGGGATCGATCTACGGCATCGCGTTTTCGAAGGACTACGCGCGCGTGGCCCTGTCCATCGCCGTAGGCGGCCAGATCCTGGTGTTCACGGGGAATGGCGACTTCACCGGGCTCGCGCCGGAGACCAAGGTCGACCTCGCGTTGCACCCCGTGTTCTCGCCGTCCGGCAAGGTGGCGTATGCGGGTACCAAGGGCAACAACCAGCGCGTCTACGTGGGCGAGCGCGCGGTGAGCCCCGTGGGGGCCCCCGCGTCTTCGCCGACGTTTTGCGATCATCCCGAGGGCGTGCGCCTCGTCTACGCCGTGGGCTCGCGCGATCGTTCGGACCTCATCGCCGGCGACCTCTACGGCCGCAACAACGTGCGCCTGACCGATGGGAAGGGCCGCGATTCCTCGCCGACGTGCAGCCCCGACGGGCGGTTGGTGGCGTTCTTCTCCACGCGGCGCAGCGGCGAAGGGCCGGGGCTCTACATCGGGCGGGTCGACGGGCGCCGGCCGCCCCAGCGCATCGCGTCCGTCACCGGGGACTCGCTCGTTTGGGGGCGTCTGCCCAAGCCGTTCCCCGTCGTGATCAACCGTAAGGCGCCGAAAGCCGAAGCTCACAGCGACGCGACGCCCTGAAACCCGGAGCCGACGGCTTGGTGGGAGCGTCTCGGTGATCCGACGCGCTCGTCGCTTTCGATGACCACGCTAGCCTCGCGAACAACGTCCTGCTGGGTTGCGGTATCGTTGTCGCCTGGACGTCGAGGTAAGCATGGCTCGAAAGATCGCGATCAATACCGGAGGCGGCGATGCACCCGGTCTCAATGCTGTCATCCGTGCGGTTGCCCTCAGCGCGCATCGCCGCGGATGGGAAGTGCTCGGCATTCGGCGTGGCTACGAAGGGTTGTTGGCGCCCGGTGGCGACGGGATCATCCCGCTCGATGCGGACGCCGTGCGGGGCATCGGCCACTTGGGCGGCACGATCCTCGGCACGACCAATCGCGGGGACCCCTTCAATACGCCGGTACGGCAAGGCGGCACGGTCGTGCCCATGGACGTCTCCGGGCTCATGATCGAGCGGTTCCGAGAGCTCGGGATCGACGCTCTCGTCGCGCTCGGCGGAGATGGATCGATGACGCTCGCTCGCAAGATGGTCGAGCGCGGGCTCCCTCAGGTGATCGGTGTTCCCAAGACGATCGACAACGACCTCAAGGGGACGAACGTCACGTTCGGGTTTGCCACCGCGGTCGACACGACGACCGACGCGCTCGACCGCTTGCACTCCACGGCTCAGGCGCACGAACGCGTGATGGTCGTCGAGGTCATGGGGCGTCACGCCGGGTGGATTGCGTTGCACGCCGGGATCTCTGGAGGTGCCGATGTCATCCTGATCCCCGAGATTCCGTTCTCGTTCGAGCGCGTCTGCGACAAGATCCGCGCCCGCTATCGGCGCGGCCGCAACTTCGCGATCGTCGTCGTCAGCGAAGGCGCACGAGAGGTCGGTGGTCAGGAGATCTACAAGCTCGGCAAGGACGCGTTCAAAGAACACGCGGTGCTCGGTGGGATCGGGGAACGACTCGCGCGGCGCATCGAAGCGGAGACGGGCTTCGAGTCGCGGACCGTGGTGCTCGGCCACCTCCAGCGCGGCGGCTCGCCGTCGAGCTTCGATCGTCTGCTCGCGCAGCGGCTCGGATGCGCCGCGGTGCGCTTCTTGGCCGCGGGACCGCAGAGTGGGCTCGTTGCGCAAGTCGGCGGCGAGATCCGGCTCGTGCCGCTTTCGGACGTCGTCGGCGGCATTCGGGAGGTCGAGCCTTCCTCGGATACGGTGGAGACCGCGCGGGAGCTCGGGATCTGCGTGGGAGATGAAGCCGCGGGTGCATTTCTCGATCCTCCGCCGGCGTCTTGACCGCGTTTCCTTCTATCCTTCGGAACGGTATCTTACGCGGCGATGATGCTGCGCGTGGAGCATGGGGACATCACTGCGTTCGCGGGCGACGCGATCGTGAATGCTGCCAACGAAGGGATGCTCGGGGGCGGCGGGGTCGACGGGGCGATCCATCGCGCCGCGGGTCCGCAGCTCCGCAACGCGTGCGCCGAGGTCGAGGAAGTTCGACCGGGCGTCCGTTGCCCCACCGGGCAGGCCAGGATCACGGGGGGCTTCGGGCTTGCCGCGCGTCACGTGATCCACACCGCGGGCCCGGTGTGGCGCGGAGGCGGGGCGAACGAGGCCGACTTGCTCGCGGCTTGTTACCGCGCAGCGATGGTGCTCGCGATGGAACATGAGCTGCGCTCGATCGCGTTTCCGGCGATCAGCTGCGGCGCGTACCGGTTTCCGGCCGACTACGCCGCGACGATCGCCGTGCAGACGGTTCGAGCTTGCCTCGCCGGGCCGACCTCCATCGAGGAAGTCGTGTTCTTCGCGTTCGATGCGGAGATGCGGGACAACCTCGAGCGCGCCGTGGCAGCGCGCTCGTAGTCGACGCTCGTTCCTCGCGTCGGCACAATCCTTTCCATGGTGCGCGGCGACGCAGGCCTCGTCGGGCGGGAGCAGGAGCTCGAGCAACTGGAGCACGCGCTCGATCGGCTCCTCCATCGGGACGGTGGGCTGTGCCTGCTCGCGGGGGAAGGGGGCATCGGGAAAAGCCGCCTGTGCGAAGCCCTGGCGGAGCGTGCTCGCCGAAGGGACGTGTTCGTGGCGTGGGGGCGCTGCCTCGAAGCGGGTGGCGCACCCGCGTATTGGCCGTGGATCCAAGTCCTGCGGAGCCTCCGGAACCGCGAACCGAGCGCGCCCTGGCTTGCGTGCTACGGGGCCACGTTGGCGCCGCTCCTGCCGGAGCTCGGTGCCCCTGCGGCTGCGGCCGCGCTGACGCCCGAACAAGCGCGGTTCGTGTTGCTCGACGGAGTGTGTGCCGCGCTCGGGATGGCGGCGTCCGAGCGACCGCTGCTCGTCGTCGTCGAGGATCTCCACCTCGCCGATGCCGCGTCGCTTTCGGTGCTCGATCTCTTGAGTGTCCAGGCCAGGGGCGTGCCGCTGCTCGTGGTCGGGACGCTGCGGGATGCGGCCATCCACGCGGCGCACGAGACCTTGGCGCGCCTCATGCACCAGGGAAGCACGCTCGCCCTGGACCGCTTGGCCGAAGCCAGCGTCCGCGCCTACCTCGAGCACGCGCTCGGCCCCCAGATGGCGGTTCATGCCGCGCGGGTGCATGCGCTGACCGAAGGTCACCCCCTCATGCTCGTGGAATGTGCCCGGCTCATACGCAGCCGTGGCATCGAGATCTTGGCGCAGTGGGGGGCGGCCCTCGACGGCGGGCTCGGGCAGATCTTGCGCGCCCGGATCGCCGTGGTGTCTCCCCGCACCCACGCGGTGCTCGAGGTGATGAGCGTGTGGGGGCGCGAGGCTTCGCAAGGTGCGATCGCTGCGACCGACGGGGCCCCTGCGGAGGACATCGCGCTCGCCGTTCGCGAAGCCGTCGACGCATCGCTCGTCACCGAGGTTGGCGAGGGATGCGTGCGGTTCTCGCATATCCTGACGCGCGAGGCGCTCTACCGCGATCTCACCCCCGCGCGGCGGGAGTCACTGCACGCCCGTGCCGCCACCGTGCTGCAGACGCAGAGCGGGTCATCGGTGGCGGCACTCGGCCATCACCTCCGCGCGGCGGGCCCGGTCCATCGGGTCCGCGCCCTCGAGGTGACCGTGCAGGAGGCGCGCGCGGCCATGGTGCTGTGCGCGTTCGACCTCGCGACGGAACGGTTCGAACAAGCGGCCGCCCTCCATCGCTCGCTGCACGTCGCCGACGAACGCGGCCTCGCGGGCGTGTGGCTGGAGCTCGGCCGCGCGCAGTTGCACGCCGGGAAGATCGAAGCGGGTCGCGCTCATTGCCTGCGCGCGGCGCAGACCTATCGCGATCGAGCGGACGCGCAGGGGCTCGCGGAGGCGGCGCTCGGATACGGCGTCATCATGCAGTTCGCGCGTGTCGATCCCGTGCTCGTCGGATTGCTCGAGCAGGCCGAACGAGCGCTCGATGCCGGCGGTAGTCCGTTGCGCGCTCGCGTCCTCGCGCGCCTGGCAGCGGCGATCCAGCCTTCGCACGATGCCCAAGTGGCGGTGCGATTGGCTCACCGCGCGATCGCCATGGCCCGAGACCTCTCCGACGAGCGCCTGCTGCTCGAGGTCCTGCGCGCCGCGGGGGCGGCCCTGGTCGACGTCGTCGACGTGAGCGTGACGCGACCGATCGATGCGGAGCACGCGGCCTTGGCGGAGCGCCTCGGGGAGCCCGAGCATGCGTTGCGCGCTCATCTCCGGCTCGCGTTCGACGAGTTTGCCGGCGGTGACCTTGCGTCGGCCCGCGCTGCGCTGCGCGTCGTCGTCCGTCATGCCCGCGCGCTACGGCATCCGCTGTTCGCCTGGTACGAGCCCGCGGTGCACGGGATGCTCGCCCTCTACGAGGGGCGAGCCGACGCCGCGGAGGTGGCCCTCCAGGCGCTCGAAGGGCTCGAGCGCAACCATACGCACGCCAATCGCAGCGTGGTCCTCTGTTGTCAGCGCGCTCGCTGGGCCCGGCTCGTCGGTGATGCGGACCTGCACGCGGAGATCGTCGCGGAGCTCCCGAAGCACTTCGCCGACAGCCCCGTCTCGTACGCCATGGGGCGCGTCCTGGTCGCCTGGGAGCGGCTCTACGCCGGGGGTCCGGAGACCTCGGAGTTTGCGTTGCTCCCCGCCGAGCTCGATCTGATCCTCGGCGTCGCGGACCACACCGCGCTGCCCTTGTTCGCCGAGGTCGCGGCACACCGCGGCGATACGGCCCTCGCACTTCGCCTCCAAGGATGGATGGCCCAGCTGGGCCATCGTCACGGGTCTCCGGGCGTGATGACGATGTGCTGGGATGGACCCATGGATCACGTGCGAGCCCTGATCGCCGCGACGCTCGGCGATCACGCGGCGGCCGAGCGACACTTCGAAGCCGCGTTGGCAGCGGCATTGGCCCACGACGCACATCCAGCCGCAGCGCGGGTCTTGCTGGCGTGGGCGAGGGCGGCGCGTGACGGACGCGGATACAAACGAGCGCCCATCCGAGTTGCCCTCGCGCAGCTCGAGCTTTGGCGGGCCGAGCCCGCGGTCGTTGCGGCGACGCTGGCGTTGGGATCGTCCCTTGCGGACGACCACGGTTCCGGGTCCGAGGTGGCGGTCCCCGAAGCCACCCCCGACCTCGAGTTTCGCTTGCTCGCGGAAGGCGAGCATTGGCGGCTCTCGTGCGGAGGGCACAGCTACGCATTGCGCGACACCAAGGGCGTGCGATGGCTCGCGGCCCTGCTCGCGGAGCCCGGACGGTCGTGGCACGTCCTTTGGTTGAGCAATCCGGCGTTCGACTCGGGTGCGGGTACCGGTGATGCCGGCGAAGTCCTGGACCGGAACGCGATCGAGGCCTACCGCGACCGGCTCTCCGCGTTGGATGCCACGCTGGAAGAAGCGCAGGACCACCACGATTTCGGCCGGGCCGAGGCGCTCGCGGAGGAACGCGAACAGCTCCTCGCGCAACTGGCGAGCGGTGTGGGCCTGGGCGGACGGGGTCGTCGGGTCGCCAACGCGGCCGAGCGTGCGCGCGTCAACGTCCAACGTCGCCTCAAGGATGCGATCCGGCGGATCGGACATTTGCACCCCAGGCTCGGCGATCACCTCTCGCGCTCGATCCGCACGGGGATCTACTGCGTCTACGATCCGGACATCTCGCGGGCGCGCGTGGAGTGACTCACTCGAGTGGGTTTTCGAGCAGTTCTGCGTCGACGACCGTGGTCGTCGTCGCAAGCGGCGTCATCTCGACGCGCACGGTCTTCTGGACCGGAAACCGGCCGGGTTTGCGGACCTCCACACGATGGAGTCCTGGCGCGAGCGTGAAGCCACCGAGCGCCGAGACGCGGCCGACGTAGCGTCCATCCACGTAGACATCGGCGTCCTCGTCGGCCTTGGGCGTGCGGATCTCGAGGCTCGCGCCGAGCCCGGGCGCCGGGCGGCATGCGGTGACCCCGAGCGCGACGCCGAGGGAGAGCGCAACGGTACGGGTCGCCGCGACGAGACGGGAGCGCATGGGATTCGAGGTGGGCGCGGTGACCATGGACGCGTCGCAGCATCGCGCAAGATCGACGGGGTCTCAACGGCGGCGTGCGGTCCGGATCGAACACCCGCCCGCCCAACCCGCAGCGAGCAGGAGCCAACCCCACGCCCCGGCGTGGGGGCGCCGACGATCGGCCGCGCAGTTGCAGCCCGCTTTGGCGGACGCATCCTCGCCACCCGTCGTCTCCGCGCCGTCCGAGGATTCGGTCGAGGCGGGGGCGCATGCGTTGCCGAGGTCGGGGCAGACGTAAGCCCAGTCCGCGTCGCATTGGCTCGCCGCGGGCGTCTCCACGCCGCACGCGAGCGGTCTCACGTCTTCGCGGCGGAGCCAGGTTTCGAAGGTCGCAGCGCCGTCGCGGGATACCCCGAGATCGAACCCGACCTCCTCGCTCGACTGGCAAGCGAACAGCCGCGTATCCGGCCATCCCAGGCAGTGGGTGCCGCCGCTCGCGACGAGGGAGAACGTCCAGTCCGGCGCTGCGCCCACGTAGATGCCGAGCGGTGCGCTGCCCTCGGGCGCGGTCCCGGGCTCGAACGCGAGGCCGAGCGCGATGCGGTCGTTGCTCGGAGCCAGGGCAAAGCCTCGGATCTCCGCGGCGACCTCGAAGCGCGTGATCCAGGACTCGCCCATGTCCGGCGTCTCGAGCACGCGCTGAAAATCGACGGCGCCCGTGGCCACGTCGCCGGCGAGCCTCACCCACGCGCGCCGAGGATCGGCGCGGTCGATCGCGGCGACGAACGGCAACTGCGTGGCGCTGCTGTCCGGGATGACGCGCGAGGTCCACGTGCTCCCGCGGTCCGCGCTCGCGAGCAACAGGCCCTGTCGCTCTCCGGTCAGCCGCAGGGCGCTGACGTAGAAGTGCTCCGGGTCCGAAGGCGCGACTCGCAGGGCGAGCGGCAAGAGGTCCGCATCGAAGGCCGAGCCCAGGGGGTCGGCCTCTGTGGGCCCGAGCGTGCGCCACACGCCCGAGGTCGGCGCCTCCCCGGGCAGAGCCGTCTGCTCGAGCATCAGGACGTGGCGTGGATCGGCGGGGTCGGGCGCGAGGTCCACGATCCAGCGGTTCCGCAGCGCCGGGATCTCCATCCATGTACAGCCCCCGTCGACCGAGACCGTCACGCCGCTCGAGGCCGCGACATAGACGATGCCCTCGCTGGTGACGGTGAGCGTAGGCTCGGCATCGTGGTTGCCCACGGCGGTCTCGCACACCCACCCCCACGTTTCGCCGCCGTCGCGGGTGATCAGCACGCCGTAGCTCGTGCGCAGCACGACGAAACGATCGTCGTTGGGGTGGACCGCGACGTGCTGGCCGAGCGGGAACCCACTGTGAGCCTGCGCGGCGTGGCCAAACGCTACGCAGGCGAGGAAGGTCAGCGCCGTATAGGGCAGAGCTCGGCTCGGGGTTCGAAGCGGCGACGAGGCGCGAGCTCCCACCGTCGTAGGGTACCTCGCATCGGGCGGCCGCGGACGGGGCGCTGGTGTCGCTTGGCGTGGGCTCTCGAGCGCGCTCAGAAGCTCGCGAGCAGTCCGAACAGCGTGATCAGGGATCGGGCGCGATCGGTGCGACCTTCGTCGGGATCGCTCTCGTCGCGGGTGAATGCTTTCTCGCCGAACACACCGCGGAACTGGATCAGCAAGCGGATCCACCGGCGCAGCCGAAACCGGAGATCGACGTTGGGGCTCCAAATGAACTGGAAGCTCTCGTTGGTCAGGTCCGAGTCCTGCCTGAACGGGAGCGAGAACCCGAGTCCGAGCCCGGCTCCGAGGGCCACGCGCTCGTGCGCCGAGACGATGATTCCGGGCTCGAACAGCACGCGGGCCCAACCGAAGCGCCGGACGCTGCTGGTGGTCTCGGGTTCCTCGGCGCCCTCTTCGGGGGAGGTCGCGCGAGGGCTCACCGCGTCGGTTTCGTCCCCGGGGTCTGTCTCCTCGGTCAGCGTGGTCGCCCACTGGCCGAGCGTTCCGCCCACGCGGAGCTCGAAGCCGAGGCGCTGCCACCCCGGCCGCCGGGGTCGATACTGGACGGCGAACATCCCGAGCCCAGAAAAATAGATCGGCGGGGTCTCGATGTTGCCCGACCACGCCGGGCCTCCGCCGATTGCGAGCGTGACGTTGAAACTTATCCGTCGCGCCGAGCGGTGTGGGTCGCCGAGCTCGATGCGACCGTCGTCGACGAGCGCCACGACCTCGTCGTAGTTGCGATCGCCCACGGGTTTGAAGCGCAGCGCCTCGCAGGAAGCCCCCGGGACCTTGAGCACGAGACGATCGATCCGCGTGACCCCGTACGGACGCGCCTCACCATCTTCGCCGTAGATCTCCACGCGTGAGATCCGATTGTCGGGGATGTCCGTTCGCCAGGCATTGATGTGCGCCTCGAGGTAGATCTGCTCCGTGGACACGTAGCTCGTGAGCTCTTGTCCGTTCTGCGCGATCTTGTCGTGCCACCGCTGCTTGGGATCGTCCTTCTCGAAGATGACCTCGAGCGGGAGCTCGAGGTCGATGGCGTTGTCGTCACTGACATGACCGGGGCAACGATAGTCACAGCCGGACGCGGAGACGGTCGCGTCGCAGCGGGTGCCGGTCTCGAGCGTCGCGGTGGGGCAGCGATCTTTGGGGTAGATGCAGCTTGGGCGCTGCCACGAGAACGCGACCTGATTGAAGGCCAGGCGGAATGGGGTCTTGGGCCAATCCCCCTCGAAGCTGCCCCCGAATCGCGCCGCCGGCTGTTCGGCGGTCGCGGCCAGCTGGACGTCGATGCTGCCCACGCCGAACGGGGCGGGGGGGATCCGCAGTTGGATCACGTCGCTCCCGACCAGGTTGGAGACGCATCGGTCGACGTCGAGGCGCATGCCGTGCGCATGGACGGTCAGTCGTCCGCGATCGTGCGGCTTGATGTTCACCCGCGGCAGTCGGACCTCCACGTCACGGCAGCGCTCGGCCAAACGCAGCTGGATCGTCTTGCTGCCGGGCGCGTCGACTTCGTTGCTGTCCACTTTCCCGCGCTCACTGCGACGTTGCGGCAGGTAGTGGCCGCCGAGGCTCCGCGCGGTGACGATCACGCGATCGAACGACGCTCCGTAGACGCCGATCGTCGCGACGCCGCCCGTCAGACGCACAGACTCGATCTGTGGCGGCGATCCTTCGAGGTATTCGAGCAAGATGAAGAGCGGGCGCGGTTCGGCCACCACGCCGCCCTCCGTCAGGCTATCCGCCGTACACGCGACGTAGAGATCGCTGTGCCGCGTGAGCCCGCGCGGGAGCTCGACGCTCGGGCGACAATCTCCGAGCGGTTCATCGCTGCATTTTTGGCCCAACGAACTGGCCTCGTCCCCGCCCCACACGCTGGGTTTGACGCGCCAGGACCCATCGAGCGGGGTTCCGACCTGCGAGGACTCGGCCCCGCGCGGTTCGAGCAACGCCCACAACTTGTCGCGCGTGCGCGGGCCTGCGGCTTCACTCACGACACAAAGGTGCGTGGGGACCTCGCCGCCGTCTGGCCGCAGATCGAGGGTGACGACGCCGTAGCCGCGATCTTGTGCAGCCGCAAGCCGCGGGATCGATGCAATCCAGCACACCACGGCACACAGGATCCAGGCGGCCAGCGTTCGCATGGGTTCATTGACAGCGGGCGAGGTCCACGTCTCGGCAGAGCCAATGTTGCTCGCATTGCACGCCGCTCGGGATCCCGAGTTTGTCGATGACGTAGCGTTGGGCTTCGCGTCCGCAATCGAAGCAGCGCTCCGAGGTGGACAGCCAAAGGAGCGGATGGACGGCGCTCCGGTGATGGGTCAGGTGGCGGAGCGTATCCTCGGTCCAGTAGCAGTCGTGGCCCGACCTGCGGCTCCGCTTGTTGGCTTTGCGCCCCGCGACCTCCGGATCGGGTTGGGCTTCGACGTGTGGGATCGGTTTTGGTGGCTCGACCGCCGGTGGTGTCGCGGCCGGAATCGTCGCGACGCCGTGGCTTTGCACCGGCGCGGCATAGGATGTGTCGACGATCGCAGGACCGAACTGCACGGGTTCCGCCACATGCTCGGACGGTTGCCTGCCCAAGCTCCACCCCAGCGCAGCGGCAGCGGCTCCCACACTTGCCGTGCCTGCCAAGAGCCACGGAAGGCCGCGACGCCGTCGCGGGGGCGCGCCGAGCAGGTCCAAACCGTCGAGGAGCGCCTTCATGTTGGGGTGGCGTTGACCGGGATCGACACAAAGGCCCATCAGGATCGCGTTGAGCAGGGCATGCGGGAGCTCGGCGGCGCGCGTGGGTGTGGTCCGCAGGATTCCCATGCGGACGTTGCGGCGATACTCGGCGACGTTCATCCCGGCAAACGGGGGAACGCCGCACAGACCCTCGTAGAGGGCGACGCAGAAGCTGAACTGATCGCTGCTCGCATCCGCGGGTGCGCCGGATTCCTGCTCCGGCGCCATGTACTTGGGCGTGCCGAGCAGAGCGCCCGTGCGGGTCAGCGTCGTCTCCGTTTCTCCGTCCCAATCGGCTTCCGTGGGGTGTGCCTCTGGGGCACCCGCGAGGCCGAAGTCGCCTACGCGCACGCGGCCATCGCTCCCGACGAGCACGTTCTCCGGCTTGAAGTCGCGGTGGACGATGCCCGCGGCGTGGGCCGCAGCGAGCCCCCGCCCGGCGGCGACGAAGGCATGGAGGATCTCTCGCCAAGGCTTCGGCGTTTGGAGCCATCGCGAGAGCGAAGACCCGTCCACGAGCTCCATCGCGATGAAGACTCCGTCGCCCACGGTGCCCACGTCGTAGACGTGGATCACGTTGGGGTGGGCCAACTTGGCCATCGTGCGCGCTTCTCGGAGGAGTCGAGCGCGCGCCTGCTCGGCGTTGGTGTCGTCGACCGCATCGGGGTTGAGGAGCTTGAGCGCGACGTCGCGGGCGAGCTCGGGGTCATGAGCGCGGTACACGACCCCCATGCCACCGGCGCCGATCCGCCCTTCGACCCGGTACCGGCCGACCGTCACAGGCGCGGTGGAGCCGGAGAACAAGCGGCCGGCGATCGCCGCTTTCGCCCGGCGAGCCTCGACGTCTTCACCCGGGGCGGCCCTGCGGAAGTGCTCCGCAACGCGGTCCGCCGTGTCTTCGGGTGCCCCCACGCCGCTCAATCTACACGCGATGACGCGGGGATGGGCAAGCTCGGGGTTTTTGCCGGCGCAGATTCCGCCAGTCGCGGCGCCGTCGCGGCGGCGTGGACCAGCGCCAGGCGCCAGAGCCCGAGCCACGGCGCGAGCGACCCCATGCCGCGAACGAGCCAGCGGGTGCCTCCTTCCTCGAGTCCCCATGCGGAGACGACGAGGATGGCCCCGGCGAGCAGCCCCTGGGCGGCCACCAGCGTGACGGCCAAGGCCGCGATGCCGGCGCGACCCACCGCATCGCGGAAGCCCGCAATCGCGTGGCGAGGATGCCAAGGCGACGCGGGGCGCAGCGCCACCGCGCACCACGAGAAATCCCGCGCGACCTTCGAGACGGCGTGCACGAGCGCCAGCAGCAACCCTGCGATCGACCACGACGGGGCGGCCCCGAACGTGGAACCCAGCGCCGCGATCGCGGCGAGGTACAGGGCGGCGTGCCACAGCGCCTGCGCGTAGAAAGGAAGCAGCGTCCGTGGCCACGCGCGAGCGTCATGACCCCCGAGCCGGACCACCAGGCCCCCCGCGGCGGCCGGCCAAGTCAACGCAAGGGCGAGGCCGGGCAGCGCCGCAGCGAGGCCCGCCGCGATCGCCAGGGATGGGTTCCGATCGAGCGTGTCGACGGCGCCGTAGAAGAGCTCGCTGCGGGGCCAGATGCCCGCCTGCGGTGCGGCGATCGTCGCGATCCCGAGGCCGGATCCACTGGCGCACGCGAGCTCGAGCGCGACGATGCCGGCCCACCAGGGCCACGCCGCCAGGAAGAACGCGCGCGGCGTGGGCATCATGGACCCACGAGCGTCATGGTGGCCCAAGCGAGTGCCTCGGTCGCGAGCCCGAGCACGCGCTCCGGCCCGCGCGGACGCGTCACGCGTGAAGCATAGCGGTGGTTGTCGTGACGATCGCTCTCGAGCACGAGCTGCTGGCGGGGATCGAGGCTCACGCGCGCGATCGGGCGCTCCGGAAAGCGCAGGACCACATGGCGCGCCTGCCCATCCCAGTAGCCGGACACGATCCCTCCATCCTTGAACTCGACCTCGATCTCGACCGGGATCACGAAGTCGCCTTTGCGCTCGATGACCGCGGTGCCGGTCCAGATTTCCTGCGGGGGCCGGGGATCTGGGACGAGCCGCCCGTCGTCGCGAACGAAGCCGCCCGTCGTGGGTGTGCGGAGGTTGGCGACGCGTCGCACCGAAAACGCCACGTTCGCCGTCGTGTGCAATCCTTGGTGCAGGGTCGCGCCGACGTCCATCGTCACCGTGCCGCTCCCCGGGCCTCCGATTTGGGGTCCGAGCGTCGGTCGTTCACCGAGCGAATCGAGCAGCGCGGCCTCGAACTGCGCCGTGGTCGGGTGGTCGAAGCGGAAGCGGTCGACGTAGTGGCGGAGCGCGGCGTCGAAGGCCGCTGCGCCGACCAGGCGACGCAGCGTCATGAGCAGCGCGGCGGGGTGGTAGTACGCGCTCTCGCCGTAGCTGTCGGTCGCGGGATCGAAGGCCTCTGCCGGCTGAGCGCTCGGCGAGCCGCGAAAGCGCCGACGGAGCGCGAGCCGCAGCAAGTCGTCGCCGCGCAGCTCGGAGCGGCCCACGCGGACCACCCACGGCGAGTCTCCTTCGGGTCCATGGCGTGCGGCGTGGTCCTCGAGGACGAGCAGGCTCGCGAACGTCGTCAGCCCCTCATCCAGCCAAGGTGCGGCGTCTTCGTTGGACGCGAGCATGCCCTGGAAGTATTGGTGGCCGAACTCGTGCACGGTGGTCAGGGCGCCGCCGAGACGGTGCTCGAACCCGAGTCCTTCGATCCAGCCCGGCAGCTCGAGGCTTGGATCGGTGGTGACGAAGGTGGGGTACTCCATCCCGCTCGCGCCGGAGGCGAAGCTCGGCGGTTGGACGACCGTCAGGTTGGGCCAGGGGTAGGGGCCAAAGCGGGTCTCCATGCTTTCCAGGGCGGAGGAAAGCGCCTGCATGTGCACCTCGAGGTCGCCGCTGTGTCCACGGGGCAGCAGCACACGGACCGCCAGGTCACCGATCTCGCCCTCATGCGCGACGAATCCGGGCCACGCGGTCCATGCGAAATCGTGGACCCTGTCCGCCCGATATCGCAGGCGCTGTCGCTCTTCGTCCGGCGACGTCGACTCGACGATTTGCCCGGTCGCGCCCACGATCATCTCGGCGGGGACGGTCAGGCTAACGTCATAGCTGCCGAAATCCGCGTAGAACTCCCCATAATGGTGGAACTCGAACGCGGCGAAGCTCCCGGTGGGCTCGTGCTTGGCGATCTTCGGAAACCACTGTCCCGCCAGATAGAAGTCGTGGCGATATCCCGTGCGTGCGAACACCTCGGGGAGGCGCGTCACGAACGTCAGCTCGAGCTCCAAAGTGGCCCCGGGTGCAACGGGCCATGCGAGGGACACGTCGGCCAGCGAGGGGTCCTGCCGTTCGGCGAGCGCCACGACGGCGAACTCGCCGGAAGGACCCCGCTGGCGCGCCTTCGTGACGTCGCAGTATCCATAGGGATCGTCCTCGCCGACGTTCGAGCTGCGGTGTCGGGCTTCCGCTTGCGACATCCATACCGTCTGGGGCGTGCGGAACCCATTCATGTAGAGGTGCAGTGGAATCCGGTCGACGGCGACGGGACTCGCGTTCTTCCACCCCAGGTGCAATACCCCCTCGATCGTCCGCCGGTCGGGGTCGAGAGTTGCCTCGATCGTGGTCTTCACGACCGGCGGATCTTCCGGTGATGCAGCCCGAGCGGGGGTTACAACGCAGGTCGCGCCGAGGCACAGGAGAACCGTCCACCGGGCGTGCATCCTCGCCATCGGTATCATGGAGGTCCGCACGACGGCGATTCGTTTTGCGGCTCTGGTATGGTCCTGCGTGACATGCGATGGACGGGACTCGACGAAACGGAGCTCAGGGAGCTCGCGCGGGCGCTCGGAGCCGAGCTCACACCGGGCGACGTGATCACCTTGGTTGGGCCCATGGGTGCCGGCAAGACCACGTTCACGCGCGCGCTCGCGGAGGGTTTGGGGGTGTCCCGGCCCGATCGCGTCTGTAGCCCCACGTTCAATATCTGTCTCGTCCACGCCGGACCGATCCCCCTCGTGCACATCGATTTGTTTCGTCTAGGGGCGAGCGAAGGCCTCGAGGACAACTCCCCGGCGTTTGGTGCGTTGGGTCTGGAGGACCTGCTCGAGCGCGCGAGCGAGTCCACGCCCGTGTCCTGCAGCGGCGGTGTGGTGGTCATCGAGTGGGCGGATTTGTGGTCTGCGAGGGTCACCGACACCCTCGAGATCCAGTTCACGCGGCCGTCTGGGCAGGCCCTGACGCGGGATCTCGCCGTTGCCACGCACGGGCCAAGAGCCGTCGCGCTCCGTGACCGTTGGGTGAACGGAGCGCGGACACGCCCCCCAATTTCCTGAGAAACGGCCCCAAGGTCCCATTTCGGTCGCTCGCAGGAGGTCCGCCCTGGGGGACGTGGGGGCGTCAGATCTCCTTGGCGGCCCCGAAATTCGCAATTTTGGTTCTCGAAATCGTGAATTTGGGCTTTTCAAGCGGCTCCAGACCAGATTATGGTGGCAACGCGCGGTTTCTGGACCCTACAGCGACGCGCGAAGCTCAAAAAATCGAGAAGATGGCTATTGCAGCCACGACTCGTACGAATCAACCTGCGCTAAGCAGTAACGCCTAACAGGCGTCAGGCACAGTCAAAGGATTAGGAAGCGAGGATCACCATCATGGCCCGATCTACCAAGCCCAAAGAAATCGTTGTCGTCGGCTCCAAGATCAAGGAGGTCATCAAGGACGCCGGTCTTCGTAGCGACGGTGAACTTGTGCAAGCAGTCTCGGACAAGGTCCACGAACTGCTCGGCGAAGCCATCGAGCGCTGCAAAGGCAACAATCGCAGCACCGTTCGCCCCTACGATCTGTAGGACGCGGTCGCACAACCCACAGGGCCCTGTGAAACGGGTTCACACACGAGCGACGAGGTACGACCAGCGCCGTGGGTTTCCCCATCCATCGTATTCACTATAGGGCCCTTGCACCCCAATGGCGGGGGCATATCGTCGTCGCGGATATCGATCGTACATATCTTGCGACGCACTTTTCGAGCCTTGGCGGGATGCTACGAATCCCGCTCGAGGGCGCGTCGGCGAAGCGTGACATCGCCGGGATGGCGCAGCTCCTCCGAGAGCTGCGCCGTGGTCCGTCCGATGAAGATCGGAAGACGCCGCTTTACTTCGTTTCGGCGAGCCCAAAACAGCTACGACCTGTCATCGAGCACAAGCTCTCGCTCGATGGTATCGGCTTCGATGGATCCACCTTCAAAGATTGGGGGCGTGTCCTGCGACATGGCCGAATCTACCGGTTTCGTGAGCAGCTGGGCTTCAAACTGACCGCGTTGTTGGCCAACCGGGCCGTGTTCCCGGTCGGCGGCGCGGAGATTCTGCTTGGCGATGACCTCGAGAGCGACGCGCTGGCTTACGCCCTCTACGCGGACGCGCTCTCGGAACGGTTGTCGCGCACGCGGATCGCAGAAGTGCTTCGCGAGCACGGGGTGCTCAAGGTGGACATTCGTGCGATCCTAGAGGTGATCGGCGCGCTTCCGCGTTGTGAGGGGGTCGCGACTGCGCTCATTCGTCTGGAGCGCCACCACGACACCGACATGTTCCTGCGCTTCGCTCCGGGCGTCCTCGGTTGCGCCGGCGCCGTTCAGATGGCCGCAGCTTCGTGGCGTTTGGGCGCGATCTCGAAGGCGTCCGTCGTCCGCGTCGCGCGGGCCGTGGAGCAGCATCACGTTGCGCGCTCCGTGGTGGCCGCGCGCGTACGCGATCTCGTCCGTCGAGCGATCCTGGCGCCCGTGCAAGGGGAGCTGCTGTGGGAGGCGCTCCGGGAGGAGGGGTTGGTGCGTGGTGCAGCGGATTTCGACCCCATCGATCCCAGGTGGGCTGCGGCTTGGGAGAAGCGCGCTCCGTGGACCCCACCGATCTCGTAGACCCCGTCACACCTGCATGGGTTCTTCGCTGATCTGCCAACGGTCGAACACGGGCGGGCTGTGGTCGAGCTCCGCGAGGAATCGGCTCGGCCGGAGCAGCTTGCTCGGGCCGTCGCGTCCGTCTTCGATGGTTGGGTAGCAGAGGTAGAGTTCGTGCATGGCGCGGGTGATCGCCACGTAGAAGAGGCGCCGTTCCTCCTCGACCTCCGAGGGGGTCCGCATGCCCTGGGCCGATGGAAAGCGACCTTCGGTGAGCCACAACACGAAACACACCGGCCATTCGAGGCCCTTGGCTTGGTGGATGCTCGACAGCACGAGCGTGTCGTCCGGAGTCGCCCCGGCGACCACGTTCTCCGCGGCCATCCCGGCCACGAGGGCGAGCTCGGCCAAGAACGCGCTTGGGTCTTGGTATCGCTCCGCGTACGCGGCGAGGTGCTCGAGATCCTCGCGCCGAATGCTCGCATTCGTGAACGTCTTCTCGGCGTACTCCGCGTAGTGCGCCTCTACGATTTCGCGAATGGCGTGCCCCGGATTGTGTTGGTCCGGCTCACGGAGGCGCAGCCACAGGATGGCGAGGCGGTCGAGCGCTTCCTTGGCGCGGCCCCGCTGCGTTTGTGCGAACTCCTGGATCTGCGTGACCGGGTCTGGGAGTACGCCCTCGATGGGCGCGCAGAGCAATGCGGCGAGCTTCTCCGTCGTCTGCAAGCCGATGCCCGGCCACTGACGCAGGAGCCGCAGCCACGCGAGCTCATCGCGGGGATTGTCGCGCGCGCGCAGGTACGCGACGACGTCCTTGATGTGGGCTTGCTCGAAGAACCGCACGCCGCTGCGTACGGAGTAGGGGATCTGCCGCCGGCTGAGCTCGACCTGGAGCTCGAGGCTATGCGCGTGGTTGCGGTAGAGCACCGCCATCTTGCGCAGCGGCAGCGCCTGCTCGTGGTGGAGCTCGAGGACCCGTTGCGCAACGAGCTCGGCTTGTTGGTACACGTCGCGCAAGGGGATCACCGCGGGGGGCATGCCGGGCTGCTTGCTCGCGATGAGCTCTTTGCGATGACCGCTCGTATTGTGGCCGATGCTCCGATTGGCGAGCGCCAAGATGTCTGGCGTGCTGCGATAGTTGATCGTGAGCTGCAGGACCGTGGCATCCGTGTGGCGCCGCGTGAAGTCGGCGATCTGCTCGAAGCTCGCGCCTCGAAACGCATAGATCGATTGTGCATCGTCCCCCACGCAGGTGAGGCTGCCGCTGCTGCGCGCCATCTCGTCGCATAGCAGCCCCTGCATCGCGTTGATGTCTTGGTATTCGTCGACGAGGACGTGGTCGTACGCGGCCCGGATGTCGCGCGCGATGGGTTCGAATGCGGGCTCCGTCAGCAGGCGGACCCAAAGCAGCAGGAGATCGTCGAAGTCGCAGACGTTGCTGTCGCGCTTTCGCGCCGCGAACCGGCCCACGACATCCAGGATCGCGGGCAGCTGGGGCGTCCACTGCGGCATCCGCTCGCGAATCAATGCATCGAGCGTGACCCGGGTACCGGCGGCCAGGCCAATGAGGTGATGGAGCACTTTGGGCTGCGGGAACCGCTTTGCGCTGAGGGCCTTGAGTCCGAGCTCCGCGATGACGCTGGCGAGCAGCGTCCGCGCGTCCTCGGGGTCGAGAATGCCGAAATCCGGGGACAGCCCCACCTGCTCCCCATGCCGCCGCAGGATTCGATTGCCGATGTGATGGAAGGTCCCCGCCGCACAGGCCTGCATGTCGAGTCCGAGGAGGTTCTCGACGCGATGCAGCATCTCCCGCGCCGCCCGATTGGTGAACGTACAGAGCAATATGCGCTCTGGATGGCAACCTGCTTGGACCCAACGCGCCATGCGATACGTCAGCGTGCGCGTCTTCCCGGTCCCCGCTCCCGCGATCACCAAGATCCGCTCCGCGGGTGCATCCACGACCGCACGTTGCTGCGGATTAAGCTCGCGATCGAGATCGAAGTGAACGCGCGTCGGCGAGGCGGTTTTGAGGACGTACTTCACAGGTTCTCGAGGAAAAAGTCGCGGACGCGCGACTCCATGTAGACGCGATCGGCGAGGCTTCTGGGCATGTGGCGTTCGTCGGGGAACACGAGGAGGCGATAGTCTTTGTCGCTCTGGATCAGCGCCTGGACCAGGCGCGCGGTGTGCCGGAAATGCACGTTCTCGTCGATCATCCCGTGGACGAGGAGCAGCTTGCCGCGGATCGCCTCCACGTGGTGCATCACGCTGCTGTGCGCATATCCCTCCGGATTGGACGCCGGCGTGCCCATGTAGCGCTCCGTATAGTGCGTGTCGTAGCCGTCCCAATGCGTCACGGGGGCGCCGCTGACCGCCACGCGGAACACCTCCGGTGCGCGTGCCAGGGCCATGGCAGCGATGTATCCGCCGTAGCTCCAGCCGTAGATCCCGACCCGCGCGGGATCGGTGAGCCCACGTTGGACGAGCCAGTGGACCCCGTCGACTTGGTCGCGGACCTCGAGGTTGCCGAGATCGTGACGGATCGCGCCTTCGAACGCGAGTCCCCGGCGCGCGGCACCGTGGTTGTCGAGCTTGAGGACCAAGAAGCCGAGGCTCCGCAGGTACTGCGCGCGCATGTCGGCGGTGAGCGACCAATCGTTCTGGACGCGTTGGGCGTGCGGCCCTCCATACACGCTCACGATCGTCGGGAAGGGGCCGTCGCCAGGAGGCTTATAGATCGCGCCGTGCAGGACCACGCCGTCGCGATTCTTCAGTTCGACGAGCTCGGGCGGCGTGAGTCCGAGCTCGTCCACGCGAGGATCTCGCCCGAGCGGCAGCTCCCCCAACAACGCTCCGTTCTTGGCGTCGTGCAGCGTCGCGCGAGGGGGGGCATCGAGGGCGCTGTGCACGTCGACCCAGCGCGTGGCGTTCTCGTCCATGACGACGTCGTGCATGCCGGGCGCGGCCGTGAGGCGCTCGGGAGGGCCACCCTCGAGCGAAACGACGTAGAGGTGCCGCTCCGTTGCGCCGTCGCGGGTTGCCAAGAAGTAGAGCCGCATCTGCTCGGCATCGAGGCCCACGACGGCGTCGACGAGCCATGGACCGTCGGTGAGCGTGCGGACCTCGCGGAGTTCGCTGTCGAACAGCACCAGGTGGCGAAACCCCGAGCGTTCCGTCGCCCACACGAAGCCGCCCTGGAGCTTGGAATCGGGCACGTCGTGCAAGGGCACGAAGATCGAATGAAGGTTGATCCAGACCTCGCTCTCCTCGCGTGCCACGAGCCGCGCCGTGCCAGCGGGCAGCGCGTAGTGGACGAGATCCAGCCGGCTCTGCTCGCGATTTTCGATCTCGACGAGGAGATCTCCTTGGGCGAGCCAGTGCACACGAGCGAGATAGAAGTCGTCGGGCGCGGATGGCGGCGCGATATTCGTCGCGTCGAGATCGAGCCAGGTCGTCGGACCGCCGGTGACCTTGACGACGCCGAGCCGAACCCGCGCATTTTCCTGCCCGGAGAACGGGTAGCGATGGTCCTCGTGCGACGGCGCATCTCGTCCCTGATGCTCGATGCGGTACGTAGCGATGTGCCGTTCGTCGACTTCGACGTAGGCGAGCGCGTGCCCACTGTGCGACCACCAATAGCCGTGCTGGCGACCCATCTCCTCTTGGGCGATGTATTCGGCGAGACCGCGGGTGAGCCCGTCTTCTTGTTCGCCCCGCGTGAGGCGGCGTGGTGTGCTGCCTGGGGACGCGGCCACCACGAAGAGCTCGCCATGTTGGACGAACGCGAGCGTCGTGCCATCGGGCGAGAGCCGAGCATCGAGCCGCGGCTCCGGCTCGGCGGGCAACAGGCGGCTCGACGGAGCATCGAGCCCGTCCTGCAACCAGAGCGCGCCACGCAGGGGCACCACGAAACGCGGCGCGCCCTTGGCCCACTCCACCGTGGTCACGCCGAGCGCGCGGATGCGCAACCGCTCGCGGCGGAGCTTCTCCTCCGGGCTCAGCGTGGCTTCGGTGTCTCCCTCGCCTTCGGGGGCAAACACGACGCGCTGCGTGCTCGTCGCAGGATCGAACGCGAACAAGGAGCGCACGAGCGTTCGGTCGGCGCTCCATAGATAACTCACGCGAGCGCCCTGCGGTTCGAAGGTGATCCCCGTGGGGACCTGCGTCCCGGGTTGCGGATACGTGGCGACCTCTTCGATGGAGATCCGGGTTGCGGCGGGGTCGGTCTTCGGGAGCTTCATTGGTTGGGGGTCGCCCTGCAGAGCTTGCGGAGGGGAGGGCGGGGCGGCTTTGGGTAGCCCAGTGAGCCCTGCCGGTGCGGCCGAGTCCGTCGCGGGCGCAGCCCCGCAGACGATCTGGGAGCACAGAAGGCCCATGCCCCACGCCTTTGGAATGCCCATGCCGCGTGCAGTGTAGTCGCCAACCCGCCTGTGCTCTAGCAGCCCGTCCTTGCTCGGCGGTGACTGCGTGCGCGCGCCGCTGCCTTGCGCGCCGCGAGAAAATGGGGCACGACCCGAATCGCATGGCATCGCTCGCAGAAATGCTCACCGCCCCACAGGTTCGTGCCAAGGTCGTCCAGGCTTGCGTCGAGCTGGTCGAGAGCGAGGTCGCCTCGAAGCGAGGTATGACCGGCATGGCGATCAAGGCGGGGTTCAAGGTCGTTCAGGCGCTCAAGCCCGGCATGGTGATGAGCGCCATCGATACATTGCTCCCCGAGTTCGCGTCCTCGCTGCAAGGGATCTACGACAAGACGGCCCAAGGCGCGGGCGGTGGTGCGGCGTTCACGAGCTATCTCGGCAGCCATCCTCAAGAGGCCGCAGACGCACTCTTGCAGGTGACGGACGCGCGCGCGCAGCGGGCCAAGAACGCGACGCTCAAGAAAACCTACGAGCGCATGCGATCCTCCGCGCAAGAGCAGGTCGCGTCGGCCGTGCCCGGGCTCGCGCGCGTCTTGGCGCCGTTCGTCGCGTAACGCCGCCGTTTCGGAGCGCGTATGAGCGCGTATGAGTGATCGGGGCACCGCGCCCAGCATGCACACATCTGCGCGCGCGGTCGCGGCGGTGTGGGCTCCGCTGGCGCTCAGCTGGGCGATGATGGGGGTCGAGCAACCGGCGATCGCTGCGGTGATCGCTCGGCTGCCGCAACCGGAGGTCAGCCTCGCCGCGTATGGCGGGGTCGTGTTTCCCATCGCGCTCGTCATCGAGGCGCCGATCATCATGCTGCTGAGCGCGTCCACCGAGCTCAGCCGCGATCGCGCGTCCTATCGCGCGCTCCAGGGCTTTGCCCACCGCGCGGGCGCCACGCTGACGCTGCTCCATCTGCTCGTGGCAGCCACGCCCTTCTACGCGTGGCTCGTGACGCAAGTGTTCGCCGTGCCTGCCACGGTCGCTCACGAGGCGCGCTTGGGTTTGCTCCTGATGCTGCCGTGGACCTGGTCGATCGCGTGGCGCCGCACCGGGCAGGGCGTGCTGATCCGCTTTGGGCGTTCGCGCCTCGTCGGGATCGGCACTGTTTTTCGCGTGCTCGCGACGGGCCTGTGCCTCGGGGTCGGGCTTTGGCGCCCATGGGCGAGCGGGGTCGTCGTGGGCGCGAGCGCGCTCTCGATGGGCGTGATGGCGGAGGCCGCCTTCGTGGCGATCGCCGTGCGGGGGTGCGTGCACGCCGAGCTGTCCCACGACGATCCGGCCGTGACACCGCTGCTCGGTCGTGCGTTCTGGGCGTTCTATCTCCCGCTCGCTTCGATGCCGATCGTGAGCCTCGCCATCCAGCCCATCGGTACCGCGGCGATCGGGCGCATGCCGTGGGTCTTGGAATCGCTCGCCGTGTGGCCCGTGGTCTCGAGCCTGCTGTTCTTCTTGCAGGCGCCAGGGCTCGCGCTCGCGGAGGTGGTCGTGGCCGAGTTGGCGCGCGCGGAGAGCCGCGCTGCCCTGCGGCGCTTCGTGAGGATCTTGTGCGTGGCACTGACGGTCGTCGTCTTGCTGTTTGCGATCACCCCGCTCTCGGCTTGGTGGTTCCGCGAGGTCATCGGTTTGCGGCCTGAGCTCGCGGACACGGCCGAGATCGCGTTCTGGCTCGGGGCTCCGGCGCCTGTCCTGCGTGCGCTGCAGAGCTGGTACCAGGGGCGGCTGGTCGCGGCACGGCGTACCCGCGGCGTGTCCGAGGCGGTCTTCATCTTTGGGGCGGTCTGTATCGCCACGTTCGTGCTCGGAGCGGCGAGTCAACGGTGGAGCGGCGTGCTCGTGACGGCGGCTGGGTTCTCGCTGGGACGCGGCGCGCAGACGTTCTGGATCGCCTGGAGGGCGCGGCAGAACACGCCGCCGTGACGAGGCGTCAGAAAAACACGCGGCTCTCGAGGTACACGGAGAGCGGGGCGAGGCCGAACTCGCTGCCGAGCTCGACCTCGCCCGCCATGAGATCGACGCTCTCGATGCCTTTGCCCCACGGGACGAAGACCCCGAGGATGAGATCGGCCTCGTTCGCGACGTTGTACGTCACCGAGACCCCAGCGAGCCCCGAGCCGTCGCTCGCGTTGACCAACACCGTGGCTCCGGCCCGGACGATGGGGATGATCTCCATCCCGACCGCGAGGGCAGCGTAGTGCCGCGCCAAGTACGGGAGGTCGTCCGTGTAGCCCGCGGCGGCCCGCTCCACGTAGCCGTCCGGGTCCTTGGCGCCGTCGGAGGCGTAGAGGTATTCGGCGCCGATGCTCGTGTTGCGCCAACCGAACGTGAGGCTGGGGCCCACGGCGACGCGGCCATAGACGCGGCGATCGGAGGCATCGTGTCCATCGCCGTCCGCATCGGGAATGCCCACGTGGAACTCGCTGCGGAGGTTGACGGGGCCGAGTTCACCCTGGATCGACCCGCCAGCGACCCACCGCTCCGCGAGTTTGCCTCCGAGCGCGGCCCATTCGAACCCGGCGCCGACCGTAGCGGCCCGCGCGATCACGGCACTTTGTGCCCACGTCGGCGCGTCGGTGGTCCAGTCGTAGCCCAGCACGCCTGCGAGCTCGATGCTCGAGGCGACCCCGAGCCCCACGGAGATCTGGGCCGCGTCGACCCCGGGTTTGTAGATCCGGTTCACGGCCGTCGCACTGAACGGCGCGAAGAAATCGTTGGTGCTGAACATCGTCGTCACCGTGTACGTGAGCGGCACGCGGCCGATGTCGATGTTCACGGAGCCCACGCTCAGGCGCAGCGACGCGCGGTCGATGCCGAGTTGCCCCGACATGGTGCCTGACTCCCAGAACTGCCAGTCGAGCATGGGGGAGCGATAGGCGCTGCGCGTGCTCCCGGCGCTCGCGAAGGTTCCTCCCGCGTTGGATCCGACGGGCGTCCGCGAGAGCTCGCCGAACCCGTTGAACGAGATGTGGACGTAGGGCCCCGCGTCGGCCTCGACGAGCAATCGCGCGACGGTGAGCGCCATCGCATCGTCCCCCGTCGGAAACACTTCGTCGTCGTCGAAGTGGAGATATGAACCGGTCAGGCGCAAGCTCCCGGCGAAGATCTCACCGACCGGCGGAGCGCGCGGGTCCGCTTGGGGGTCCGGCCGGGGAGGGGGGGCGCGGCGAGGCTTCGGTTCCTCGGTCCCACCCCAACCCGCCTGCGACCATGCCGCGTCCGTGGGATCGACGACCGCGGGTTCCGGGCGAGCCTCTGGTGCCTCGCGTTCCTCCCGAGTCGACGGTGACTCTGTATCCCAGCCCGCGCGCTGCCAAGCGTCCTCGTCGGACGGCGTCGCGTCCGTGTCCCCGGTCCCTGCTTCCGCGTCCTCCGTCGCGGGCTTCGCCTCGGTCTCGCGAGGTTCCGCGTCCCAGCCCGCGCTCTGCCACGCCTCCTGCTCGGTAGGCGTAGGCGTGGGCGTGGACGTTGCCGTCGCCGTCGTGGAGACGAGCAGGACCGCCACACCTGCGATTGGGCCAGCGCGCATCGGTCGTTCCCGGTCAGTCCTTCGCGATATCGTCTTCGATGTGGCCGTCGACCATGTGCACCACCCGGCGCGCGCGCGCCATCACGCGCGGGTCGTGGGTGGAGAAGATGAAGGTCGCGCCGTGCTCTCGGTTGAGCTGCTCCATCAGGGTGAGGAGGAGCTCGGCCGTCGTCGAATCGAGGTTGGCGGTGGGCTCATCCGCGAGCGTGACGACGGGGCTCGGCGCGATGGCGCGAGCGATGGCGACCCGCTGCTGCTGACCGCCCGAGAGCTCTGCAGGGCGGCGATGCTCCATACCTTTGAGGCCCACGTCCCCAAGCAGCTGCATCACACGCGCCGCTCGGTCGCGCGGTGGCACCCCTTGCAACCGCAGCACCATCTCGGCGTTCTCGAACGCCGTCAGGACTGGGACGAGGTTGTAGGCTTGGAACACGAACCCAATCTTGTCGCGACGCAGACGGCTGAGCTCCGAGCGCGACATCGCCGCCAGGTTGCGCCCATCGACCTCCACCGTCCCGCGCGTGGGGAGATCCAGCGCGCCGATGATGTTGAGCGCGGTGGTCTTGCCCGAGCCCGACGGCCCGGTCAGCGCCATGAACTCTCCGCGACGGACCTCCAGATCGAACCCCCGGAGGGCAGGGACCTCGAACTTGCCCTGCCGATAGATCTTTTCTACGGCGGTGAGCTTGACGATGGTGTTGCGCGTGCTGGATTCCGACGATGTGTCGTGTTTGGCCACGGCGGCCGAACCTTGCGCGATGGATGTAGACATGGAACTCCTTCAGACGGTTCGGATCGCTTCGACGGGCGAAACTCGCCCCGCGCGATAGGCTGGATAGATGCCCGCGAGCAGCGTCGCGAGCACGATGGCCACGCCGATGACCGCGGCATGGTCTGGGTAGATCTCCACGTAAAGCACCTGAGACATCGTGATGCCCGAGACCTGAGTCCCCGCTTGGGTGCCGGTCATCGCGGCCGTATCGAAGCCGGTGGTCGCGAGGTAGTAGTACGGCCACGCCGTCAACAGGACGCCCGCCACGATCCCGCAGCACGCAATCCAAAGGCTCTCCCAGACCACGAGGGCAAAGAGCTGGCGGGAGGTGAACCCGATCGCCGCCAAGATCCCGAGCTCGCGCATCCGCTCCATGACCGAGACGAACAGCGTGTTGAAGATCCCCGCCGTGATGAGCAGCGTGATGATGAGCTGCATGATGAGCGAGCCGGTGACCTTCATCGTCACGAACCCGGCGAGGTCCGGCATTGCCTCGTCCCACGGCAGCGCCGTCACGACGGATCCCAGTTGGCCCTGGAGGTCCGCACCGATCTGGTGGGCGATCTCCGTGGCGTCCCGGTGGTTGTCGAGAAAGACCGCGATCTGGGTCACCTCGCCCGGCGCATATCCGAGCAGCTGCTGGAGGGTCCGAAGCGGGAGCAGGCAGATCCCAGAGTCGACCTCGGCGGCGCCGGTGTCGAGGATCCCAGACACTCGGGAGAGGCCGCTCACGATCTCGCCGTCCTTGTTCGTGAGCGTGTAGACGACCTTCTTGCCGAGCCCGACATCCAGGTTCTCGGCGAGGGCGCGACCGAGGATGATGCCTTCGTCGTCGGCCGTCGCGAACATCTCGCCTTCCGCCAAAGCATCGAGCAGACCGAGGGTCTGGTTGCTTTCGAGCGCGGGATCGATGCCGATGAACCCAGATCCCACGTTGTTGCTGCTCGTTGCGAGCATGGCTCCGCCCCGGATCCGCGGGACGACCGCGCGCACGTCGGGATGGGCTGCGACGCGCTGCAGCAGGTCTTCGCTCGCCGCGACGGTCTTGTTGAGGGCGGGCAGCTTTTGATAGTCCGCGTGCTGGACGACGACGTGGCCGCCACCGAGGCGGGCGGCATAGTCGATCATCTCTGCGTACGACGAGTCGCCGATGCCGGTGGAGAGCACGGCGAGGAGCGTGCCGAATGCGATGCCGACGAGCGTGATCAGCGTGCGCCGACGGTTGCGCCAGATGTTGCGCCACGCGAGCGTTGGGAGTCGAGGTCCAGGCATACGTTCCTCCAGATCAATCGCGGATCGCGTCGAGCGGCCGGATCCAAGCCGCGCGCAGGGCCGGATAGGTGACCGCGAGCGCGACGATGACGAGCAGACTCACGGTGGGTGTGACGTAGGTGCTCGAGGTCACCGAGGAGCGCCAGATCGGATCCCAAGCGACGCCCATGAGCGACATGTTCCCGAGTACGCTCAGGTCGAGCCCTACGCGGGACATGTAGAGGTTGGTGGGGATCGCGAGCACGATCCCGACGGCGATCGCGACCGCGGTCTGGATCCCCGTCTCGAGCACGATGAGCCGCAAGATCCCCGCCGGGCTGAAGCCGATGGCCTTGAGCACGCCGAGCTCGCGGATCCGCTCGAAGACCGCCATGAGCATGGCGTTGAGGATCACGATCCCCACCGCGAAATAGACGACGAACGCCATCACTTGCGTCGCGCCTCGTGCTCCATCGAGCATCGAAGCCAGCATCGGTTTGAGCTGCTTCCAGCTCGCGACCTCGGTCCCTTGGGGCGCCAGCGAGGCTGCCCGTCGGGTCGCTTCGGAGAGCTCCATCCCGGCGGGCGCACGAATGACGATCTGGTGGCTCCCCTCCGGGAACACCATCAGCTCGCGGAACGACGCGTGGGTCATGAACACCCCCGCGCGATCGATGCCGTCCGAGATCCCGCGGAGCACGCCCCGCACGGGATAGACCTCGTTGGCCATCGATCCGTCCGCGCCCTGGGACAGCACGACGAGCTCTCCGCCTACGCCGAGGTTGAGGGTCTCCGCCAAGCGCCAGCCTAGGACGACGCCCGTGTCCGCGGTCTGCAGCCACGCGCCACGGCTGACGTGTTGGCTCACCTCCACGACCTTGGCGTCGCGTTCGACATCGATGGCGATGAGCTGGATCCCCGCGGAGTTGTCCGGTCCCGCGCCGAGGCCCGTGGCGAGCAGGCGCGGGGAAGCACGAAACCCCGCGCCTTCGAGCGCCGCGACGAAACCCGGGGCGTCTCCAATCGCGCTATAGAGCGACGGTTTTTCGCGATAACCGGCCTCATGGGCCTGGATCTCGCCGATCTCCATATCCAGGATGTTGCGCTGGAGACCGTCGATGTACCCGACGACGAGGCCGGAGTAGACGATCATGACGAACAATGCGAGGGCCGTGGCCGCGATGGTCACGATGCTACGCCGCGTGTTCCTCCACACGTTGCGCCAGGCGAGCTTGAGGTCGTCCATGTCCTCACAGCGCCTTGAGCTGAGCGACGCTGAAGAACTCGGGCGTGAGGTCCACGCCGAAATCGATCTCGGGGTAGCGAACCTCGGTGTATTCCCCTGGCTTGTCGAGCGGCGTCATGCGGATCCGCGTCGCCAGCTCGTGGCCATCGACCGTCTTGAAGTCGTGGAACTCCATCTTTCGCACGGGCTTTTGGTCCTCGCTGTAGAACAGCTGACCCACGGGGAGGAGATCGGACTTCCGAACCATGACGTCGATCCGGCCCCAGACCACGACGGCCTTGCGTTTGGGCGTGAGCACCAGGGCCCAGGTCGCCTCGCCCTCGATCTTGGGCCCGTCTTTGACGACGGTATCGAAGTCGCGCGAAAGCCGAGTGTCTTTGACGAGGTCGTCGTTGGTGAAGTGACTTCCCATCCACGAGCCTCCCATGGAGGCGCCGGAGATCTTGATCGTGCGACCCGTTTTGCTGAGATACGTGAACAGGTCTTTGTGAGACTTGAGCGTGGCCGTTCCTCGCTCTTTCTTGGGCTCGAGGATGCGGACGAGCGAGTAGTCTTGCCCGAGACTCCACACCTCCATCGTCATGGAACGCTCCCACCGCTCCGTCTTGACGAACATCTGCATCTTGCCGTGGCTCGAGTCCCCCCGCGCGAGATCGTCCACTCGGTCGAGCAAGTAGGCCGCGAAGTCCGGGTCTTCCGGCGAGGGTGGGGCCGCCCACGCGAGCGCGGGGCGCTGCATCGTGAGGCCGAGGGCGCACAGCGCTCCCATCGCGATTCTTCGGGTGCACAGGGTCATCTCGCGTCTCCTGGAGTTGCGCTCAGACCGTCCACCAAAAGGTCGGCGAGCACGTTGGCAAAGCGCTCCGCGGACATCCCCGGCCGCGCCCACTCGTGGCGCAGGAGGGGGGCGAGGAGCAGGATGGAACGAATTGCATTGCAGCGATCTTGGACCTCGATCTCGCTCCAACGATGCCCGGAGCCCGCCACTTCTTTGACGAGCGGCGCGAGCAACTCGAGGAAACGGTGCTCGCTCTCGGCGGTCTGCTCGCGTGGGACCTCGGCGAGCACCTCCGCCATCTCGGTGTCGCCGTCCAGCAGGCGACAGAGCAAGGGCGAGCGCGCCGTGGACACGAGCGCGAACACGATCCAAGCGCGCAAGCGAACCGAGGCTGGCTCCGCGGAGGCAAGAATCGCCTCCTGCTGCGGGACCATCGTGAGCTTCTCGACCGCGGTGCAGGCGATCAGGAGATCGACCTTCGTGGGGAAGTAGAGGTAGAGCGTCCCCTTGGCGACACCGACCGCCGCCGCGACGTCGTCCATGCTCGTCTTCTGGTACCCAACGCTCGCAAAGCGCTCGCTCGCGGCCGCGATGATCGCCCGGCGCCGTCTCCCTTTCTTGGTCGCCGGGTCGATCTCTCCGGCGAGCTCTCGCAGGCGCGCACCGATCTCGGAGGTCGTGGTCACGCGATGACCAGATTGCGCCTCCTAGTCAGATTGTCCAGAAACAATCCTCATTCAGCTCGAAAATCGATGACTCCGTGGACCATTCCGGTCATTTTTATGTGCGCAAAATGCGCTAACTCGTCGGTCCATCCGTCTTCGCATGGTCGATGAGCCATCTCGCGAGGATCGCCGCGCCGTCGGGTGGACGCACCGCGGTGAGGGCGTGCCTCATCTTCACGCGGCGCTGCGGATCGTCCATGAGCTCGCGCAGCACGGGGGCGAGCTCAGCGATCGTGGTGACCGGATCGACGCGGTCCTGAACGAGGACCGCGCCGCCACATTCGGCCATGGGCTCGGCGTTGAGGCGCTGATGTTGATCCTTGTGGTAGGGGTTTGGGAGGAAGACGGTGGGGGCCGCGTTCGCCCAGGCTTCGGCGACGCTGCCCGCTCCCGCCCGGCTCACGACCACGTCTGCGGCCGCGTAGGCGACGCCCATTTCGTCGCAATAGTCCACGACGCGCGCGGTGACGCCCGCGGCGTCATACGTTCGTTGCAGCTCCTGCGCGTCGAGCGTGCCGCACTGATGGAAGATCTGCCAACCCCGGAACATGGTCGCATGGCGGGGGTTCTGCGCGAGGGTCACGATGGCGCGCGTCAGGGATTCTGCTCCGTGGGTGGCGCCCGTGATGAACACCGTGGGGAGCTCGGGGCGCAGGCCAAGCTGCGCGCGCGCTCTCTCCGGAGCGAGCCTGGACACCGAAACGCGCCGCAGCGGCAGGCCGATTCGGATCGCGGACGGGAGGTGTGGTGTCGGTGACGTGCTGAATACCGCCGTGGCCAAGCGCGCGAGCTGACGGTTGGCGATCCCCGGAACCGCGTCGAGGTTGACGAGCGCGCGCGGCAAGCCGAGGCGTGCCGCGGCGACCATGGCCGGGCCCGAGACGAAGCCACCGGTCGTGACGACCGCGCCGCAGCCCTCCGAGCGCAGCAGCTCGGTCACCTGCCGGATCGCACGACGCCACTGGACCGCGAACGTCAGCACCCGCCCCGGATGGCGAGGACTCGGAAGCGGGCGCGTTGGGCTGGCCGTGAACGTTTCCCCAAGCCGCTGCATGGTTTTGGCATCTCCTGGGCGATCCGAAACGAGGAAGTGCGCCCGCACCGTACCGAGGCTCCGAAGTCCCTCGGCGATCGCGACGTTCGGGTAGATGTGCCCACCGGTGCCGCCTCCCGCGAGGAGGATCATGGGAGGTGTGTCGCGGCCGGAGTTCGACGTCATGCTTGCACGACTCTATCAAGCACATGCGGTGCCGCGCCCTCAGAAGCGCAGCTCGAGACGGGCCGCGAGCCAGTGCTGCGGGTTGGGCTCGGAAGCACCCGCGTCGAGCCTCATGGTGATGTCATAACCCGTTCCCAAGGCCGTCTTGGCGCCAGGGAACACGTCGATCGAGCCACCCGCGTGCAGCAGGTGTTCGCCCTCGCCTCGGCCCATCGCGGCGTGCGACCAGCGGCCGCGCAATCGCAGGCGAACGGCATCCACGGGCCGCGCCCGGAGCTCCAGGGCGGCCGCTCCGTCGTGTCGGATCCCACCGAGATCCGGAGCCCCCGAGATGCGGTGGCGATACGAGGCGCGCAGGCTCACGCGGGGGTGGGGGGTGAGCCTCAGACCGGCGAGCAAGCGCGTCGCCTCACCGCGGCATCCGTCCGCCGACGCGCCTTCGAAGCAGTGTTTGGGCCCCGCCGCCCGGAGGTCGCGATCTTGGAACGAGGCCTCGATCCACAACTCCGTGCGTCGTCCGATCCGCCACCCCTGACGCACGGCAGCGAGCAGCTGGGGGCGCGGCCGCGTCCAGGACGACCAGAGGTCGAACGTCGCGGAGAGGCGACCCCCAAACCCGGTGCGCCCCCCAACCCCGGTGCGCCCCCCAAAACCCGTGCGCCCCGCGAGGCGTCCGTCATAGCGGACGCGCAACCCGAGCTCGTCGCGGGCCCGCAGACCCTCGTATTCATCGGCCGCGGCGATGGGACCCGCGTGGGGATTCTCGTAGCCGGGACCATAGGCCCGCGCCGTCCACTCGATCGCGTGGCGATCCCAGGTGGCCCGGTGTCCCGCGATCGCGGCGAACCGGAGGTAGGGGAGGGACCGGGTCGACGCGTGTGCGTAGCTCAACTCGAGGAAGAGGTCCGTCCGTCGCCGGCCCCACGCCACGTCGACCCCAGCTGCGCCGTAGGGGCCACCGCTCGGAATCCGTGCGCTCGGCCGATAGTCGACGTGACGTTGGCCCCGGGCCCACACCGTGGACGCACCGTAGCCCCGCAGACCGACGCGGGTGCGCGGTCCGAGATGGACCGTCGCGTTGGCACCTCCGAGCAGGTGCCACGCAACGCCGGGGAGGTGTTGGTACGAAAGCGGCGTGTTTGCGTCGAGCACCCGCGGCGAAGGGCATGAGAGATCGCCACTGGCTTCCACCTCGCAGGCCTCGGCCGACATGAGGTCGTACTGGTAGATCCGCGGCCGCGACGCAGAGATCCAGGCGTGGAGATCGAGCCCCGCCCGCCGTAGGGGCAGCCGGCCGAGCGTCAGTGCGAGGCCGTGGAGGCTCGCGGCGGTGTCGTAGTCGGGCGTGCATCCCGGGCAGGACGCGGCGAGGCCCTGGCCATCTTGCAGCGCGAGCTCCGGATAGACGCCATGCGGCGCGGTGCGGGAGGTCGTATCGAAGGTGAGGCGCTGTGCAAAACCCACGCTGTAGGTCCCCGCGAGGAGTTGCCAACGCGACGCATGCCAGGCGACGACGTAGCGCCGGGCGGAGAGCTGCGGGGCGGGTCCCGGTGTCACCCAGGCTTGCTCGGTGGGATCGTAGCGGACGGACCGGAGCGCGAAGCGGTCGAGGAGCACGGTGACGCCGGCGCGCAAGCGGGACCACACGAGGTCGGTCTCGAGCGCCAGCGGCGGCATTCGGCGGTCGGGTGGGACGTACCGCGCTCGGATCCGCGTGCCACCGGCGAACGCCTTCGCGTTGGAGCTGACGCCGCAGCGAACGAATGGACGCAGCGCTCGGACGTGTGCTGGCGACAAGATCACCCCGAGCTCCGCGATCTGGCGGCATCCGCCGGTGACGTGCCGCCACGAGAGGATCCCTTCTACGTCGTGGGGGGTGAGGCCGGGAAGACTCGCGACGGCGTCCCGCGATGCCGCGTTGATGTCGAGAGGCTCGCGCAACAGGGCGACCAGGGCCGCGTGTTCATCGGGGCTCACCTCCTCGTTGGCCAACCGTGCGTCGAGATCGTCCTCGGTCTCGGCGTCGATCCAGGCCATCTCGCTCGCTCCAGCGCGGCGGCACCACACGAGCACCGCGACGAGGACGAGGACGCGCGGCGAGCGTGCGCCACCGATCACAGGCAGAGCTCGTTTTGTGTCCCTGGGGTCCCGCGCTCACCATGCGCGCCGTAGACCTGCTCGGCCGTGCACAACGTTCCCGTCTCGGAGACGAACGCCGAGGCGCCGTCGCTCGCGTCCTCCCAGGCGACGCTGTCGAGGACCTCGTCGCCGTGCGTCAGGAAAATGCTCCCGCCCGTCCCCACCAAGCTGAACGAGAAGGTCGCGACGACGTCCTCGAGGCCGCCGTTCTCCGCAGGATCGTCCGAACGAGCGAGCAGCATGCGTTCGTTGGCGGCGATGGCGAGGCACGTTCCCTCGGTGGGCCGTAGAGGGACCACGGATTCCAGGGTGCGCCCGAGCGCGACCCCGTTGAGATCGAGATCCGCGAGCGCATGGAGCTCGATCCATTCGCCTACGCTGTCCGAGACCGCGGTGGGGCTCGCCATCCATTCCGAGATCCGCAGATCCTCCGGTTGGGGCGCCCGGATCGAGCGCAGGTTCCCGGCCGAGTCCGTGCAGACCCCGTCGCCCAAGCATGATGGGTTGGGCGCTCCGGGTGTGCCCAGTTCGCCCGAGGGCAGGGTGTCCACGGCTGCACACCACGAGGCTGCGGCGTCATTGCTCACCGGATCGAGCGCGTCTGCACTGAGGCTTTGGGCCACGCCGGCTGCAGAAGACTCCCACGCCACGGCATCGAGCTCGGTGCCACCGTACGCGATGGTCAACGTGCCCCCTTCCTGGACGAGGACGATGGGCAGCGGATAGCCGCCCGGCAGACCTCCGTTCTGCGAGGGGTCTTGGTCTCGCACGAACAACGCCGACTCGCCGGCCTCGAGCGCGAGGCAGTCTCCGGAGAGGAGGGGCGCCGAGAGGTCGTCGCCGCGCCCGAACTGCAGACCGTTGAGGTCGACGGCCGTGGTTGCGTGGAGTTCCACCCACTCGCCGCGATCGTCGGGGGCGACGCTCGGATTGGGCATGAGCTCGCTGATCACGAGGTCTCCGACGGTGGGTGCGCGAACGGACCGAGAGGTGCGACCGTCGAGGCAGCGCGACGGATCGACGTCCGACCCGGTCTCGGCATCCGCCCCTGTCGTGCCCGTGGTTTCAGACGAAGTTCCCGCTTCGGGAGACTCCCCTGTCTCCTCGGTCGCGCTCGGTGCTCCGTTCCCCGAGTCCATCGCCGAGGTCGTTGCCTCGCACGGGGTGTTCGTGCCTCCGGGGGTCCCGAGGTCGCCCGCGCCGTAGGGGGTCGTGGATGGGCAGCGCGTGCTGGGATCTGCGGGGTCTGCCGAGAGGCTTGCACCCGCGGGGGTCGTCGTCCAGGACCACGAGTCCAAGGTCTGTGTGCCCGAGACGAGGTCGATGCTGCCGGGACTGTTCGGGAGCGAGAACGACAGCGCGATCGCGTTCGCTGGCAACCCGCCGTTGCGCCCGGGCTGGGCGTCGCGCGCCAGGACGACGAGGTCGCCAGGTAGGGCGGCCAAGCAAGATTCGGACTCGATGTGTGCGAGGGCGACCGAGGACCGCGACAACGCGAGACCATTGAGGTCGGTCGCTCGGAGGACCGCAAGCTCGAGCCACTCGCCGACGGAGTCCTCGACACGACTCGGATCGGCCATGACTTCGTTCAGCGTGAGGTCGCCCGGGACCGGTGTTCGAACGAGACGTGTCGAGCCATCGGGCTCTAGACAGGAACGGCCGTCCGAAGGCGGCGTGAGCGTGGCGCAGGGATCATTGACGAGCCCCGGGGTGCCGAAGGAACCGTCGAGCGTTCGCGTCTTCGCGTCACACCAATGGGCGAGGGTGTCATTGAGGGCGGCGTCCGGTGGGAGTTGCCCATCGAAGGCTCGGGCCGTACTCGGGGTCGGGGTGCGGTAGACCACGGCGTCGACGAGGCCATCACCACAGTGGAGCTCGATGCGGCCATCTTGATTGCTCATGTCCCCGAGATCGGCGCCGTAGCCGTAGTCGACGGCTTCACCCAAGAGGGCGGGGTCGTGGCTCGCGTTGGAAAGCACCGCGTAGCTTGCGGGTGCGAGAGTGAGCTCGCCGAAGGTATGCTGGCGACGGCCCATGCCGTCCGGACGTGCGTAGGTCAACGTCCACGCCACGAGGTCGACGGGGAGGTCGGGATCGCGGTTGTGGAGCTCGATCCACTCGGACCCGCGGTCGATGCCGCTCGGGTCGACCATCAGCTCGGAGATCGCGACCGCGCCCGAACTCTCGGTGCAGATGGCCCCTTCGCTGGGCCAGGGATCGCAAGCGACGCTCCCGGTGAGCAGGCTTGCCAGTTGCGTTGTGCGTGCGGAGCGAAGAGAGATCACCTTCATGCAGAAGGTGAGTCGGCCGTGCTCGAGGGCTCGTGCGAGCGATTTGCCACACCACGTCGGATTCCTTGCGACCGGGCGGCGTCCCTCCAGCCGCGAGAACGCTCGCGCCGTGGTCACCGATCCGTCGGTTCAGCGCAGTTCGACGTGTGAATCAAACATAACCCACATTACGAACGCCTGAGCCGTGCGAACGAAAGCCAACCACGCCTGGAGATTCGGTCACCCGACGTCGAGATCGTGGCTAGACTTGAATGCGATGGGGCGTGGCTGGGAAGACGAACACACCGGTGAGAGTTCGGCGGCGCGTGATCCTGAAGACACGGTCGCGTCCGAAACTGCGTCCGCGGAGGCGACCGCTGTGGTCGAGGCAGTCCCACAGAAGATCGAGGACGACCCATCGGATGTCCGCCCCCGCCTGTTGACCCCCCCTCCGACCCTGACGCGGCACACCACGCAATCGGCCCTCTTGGCCGTGGACGACGGATTTTTTGCTGCCGTCGATGAAGCCGCGCTGAACTTGGACGCCCCGCCGAGTCGCACGGTGGTGCCACCTCCCCTGCGGCGCACGACCAAGCGGATGGTCGCGCCGACGGCGGTGCTCGGGAATCCGCCCGTTCGGCGCCTCGTGGAGCGCGCAGTAACATCCACCGAAGTCGCTCCCACCGAAGTCGCTCCCACCGCACAGGACTCCGAGCTCGTGCGCGCGCGAAAGGCAACCCATCAAACCGTGCGCGGTGGGCCAAGCCCCATTTCGGCCGAAGAGGCGGCCGCATTGCGATCCCTGGCGGCGGCGGAACCCGCGACACCTCGCCTCGAGAACGTCGAGCCGGCCGCGGTGGCGTCGGCGGACGTCCCTGTGGCGCGCGCAGACGGGCATCGGAGCGCGTCGCTCGTCACGATTGGCGTCGGTGAACCTGCGGTCGGTCGTTTGGCGGCCGAGGATCTCGAGCATCCGTCGGGATGGCGATGGTCGCGGACAATCCCGCTTGGCCTCGCCGCCGCAGCGGTCCTGCTGGTCGCTGCGTGGGTGGGGTCGCGCCCGAGGCCATCGTCGGCGACCTCCGTGGCCGCGTCGGCCTCCGTACCCGCCGTACCCACGAGGTGGCGTGTGCCGCTCTCGCCCGACGGCGTGGGACCCCTTTCGGCCGAGCCCAGCGTGGCCGTTCCCGTGGTCGAGGACCTGGCGAGCGACGACCTCGGGACGAGGTCGGTGGCGAGTCGTCCTCGTAGCCGCGTCCGCACTGCGGCAGCTCCGCCCGAGACGCCGGAGGAACCCCCCGAGATCGGCGAAGACCCGAGTCCCGAACCCGCCCCCGAACCGCCGCCTCCCGCCCCGTCCGAGCCCACGCCGGGCGAGGTCTTTGCGGAGGCCAGGCTGGCGTTCGAGCGGGGCGACTATGAGTCTGCGTTCCGCAAGGCCATGCAGAGCAAGTCGGCGTCGTCGGGTTTCGCACCCGCCGATGAAGCGGCGTTGCTGCATCTCGTCGCGCGTTCCGGATGTCGCGTCGGCCGCAAAGACACCGCCCTGGAAGCCTTGCGCGAGCTCCCGATGCGCGCGAGGAGCAGCGTTCGTCGCGACTGCCGTCGTGAGGGACAGCGGCTGGGCGTGTGACGGTCATGGGCCCGCGCCGTCGGAGCCTTCGCCTCTGGCTCGCGGCGTCTTGTAGCCTCGCCATGACGTGCCGGGGCGACTCGAGCCCGAGTCACTTCGAAAACGGCACGACGACGACGACGACGGACGAAGACGGTGCGGTGCAGGGTCCCGCGCGCTCCTCCGAAGCGACCTCGGCCGCGGACGATGGGCCCGTGACCACGACCTCCGGCATGCCCGATCTCGGTCCTCCGATGGTGCGATTCGATCTGGCTCCACCTCCAGATGGGTTGGCGCGGTGCATGGCGGACAGCCTCGAGGACGTGGGCGTGTTGGACTTCTCCTACATCTGGATCGCCAACAGCACGGAGGGGACCGTCTCGAAGATCGACACCGTCTCGATGACCGAGGTCGGTCGCTACCTCACGCGGCCCGACGGCGCGGGTGATCCCTCGCGAACGTCGGTCAATCTGAATGGGGACGTCGCGATCGCGAACCGCAACGGTGGCATCACGGTGATCGCCGCGCGTTCCGAGGATTGCGTCGATCCCACCCAGACCTCCACGGGCTCAAGCGACATTCGCCCGTGGCCCGATGGTTGTGTCACTTGGCACGCCCCGTTCGAGTACGACAGCCAGCGCCCGGTGGCATGGACGCAAGGCCGTTGGAGTTGGGACACGTGCCGCTACGAAGACCTCTTCGTATGGACTGCTGGCCATCGCTTGGGCGAACCCTTTGCCGAGGTCTTGCTGCTTCGAGGCACGGACGGATCCGTCGTCGACCTCGGGATCGCCGACGGCGTCGACCCGGAGTACAAAGGCCTCTACGGCGGCGCGGTCGATCGTGCGGGAGACTTCTGGGCGATCGAGTTTGGGCGCACCAAACTGTTTCACGCCACGCTGCAGACCGTCGATGTCGAAGCCAGACTCGACGTGCCCGTCCCCGCGTATGGCATCACCGTCGATCGGGAAGGCTACGTCTGGACCTGCGACGTCAGCGTCTCCCGCTTCGATCCGCAGACGAACGAGGTCGTGTTCCGCGAGATCCCGGTCGCGGGCTCCCACTATGGTTGCATGGAAGATGGGCAAGGCACGCTCTGGATCGCCGGCAACGCCGTCGTCGGGATCGACACCCACACCCTGGATGTCGTCCATCAGTTCGAGATGCCCTCCGCCACCCGCGGGATCAGCCTAGACTTTCACGGATACGTCTGGTCGCCGGAGACCTTGGGCGACGAGGCCTACCGCATCGATCCCTTGACCGGGCAGATCGATCGCATGGGCGGCCTCGTGGGTGCGTACACGTACTCGGACATGACCGGCTTCGCCCTGCGCAACGTCGGCTTCCCCGAAGGGTAGTCGGCGGCACGCAACGCGGGATTCAGAGCGGCAGGTCCTGCGCGAACGGGTAGAGGCCGAACACGCCACCGGTGTGGACGAAGAGGACATCGTCGTCCGCCGAGAACCGTCCTGCGGCGATCTCTTGCCGCAAGCCGTGCATGGCTCGACCGGTGTACACGGGGTCGAGCAGGAGACCTTCGAGCCTGGCGACCTCGACGATCGTCTCGAGTTCGGCAGGGCTCGGAGCCGCATAGCCAGCGCCCACGCTGTGATCGAGGATGTTCGGCGTGGAGACCGAAAGGCCGAGCCCGAAGCGGTCGACCGTCGCTTGCATGAGGACCTGAATCTGCGCCTGGAACGTCGGTGTGTCGTCGCAGACCGCGAAGCCGAGCACGCGCGAGCGGCTAGCCGAGATTTGGGTTCCGAGCTCGAGGCCGGCCGAGGTTCCGCCAGACCCGACGGCGTGCGCGATCGTGTGGAACGAAACGCCGAGCGCCTGCGCTTGGGCTTCGATCTCCTGCGCGCACTCGATGTAGCCCCACACGCCCATCGGCATGCTGCAGCCCTCGGAGATGACGTACGGCCGTCGCGAGGAGGCGCGGAGCTCCTCGGCGATCGCTGCGAGCTCGCGAGTTCGGTTTCTATAGGTCTCCGGCGAAACGTAGCGGATCTCGGCACCGACGATCCGGGCAAGCAGGTGATTGCCCTGGCGATCGGTGTGCCCATCGCCCCGCAGCATGAGGACGACGTCGAGTCCGAGCTGACGAGCGAGCACCGCGGCGGCCCGACAGTGGTTCGACTGCAGGCCACCGCAGGTTACGAGCGTGTCGGCACCTTCACGTTGGGCTTCGTGGACGGCGTACTGGAGCTTGCGGATCTTGTTGCCCGTGAGCACCGAGCCCGTCAGGTCGTCGCGCTTGACCCAAAGCGACGGTCCACCCCAGGCGGCCGACAACCGCTCGAGGCGGTGGATCGGCGTGGGTAGTCGAGCGATGTCGAGGCGTGGAGGTGGGGTGGGGAGCTTCATGGGTCGTCCATGCGCACGCGATCGAGGATGAGTGGAGGCGTCGCGACGGGGTCTTCGGAGAGCTCGACGGCGTCGAGGATCGCGAGTTGGGCCGCGTGGGCGCTCTCCTCGAGGCGCGCGAAGATCCAGCACAGGGGAGGCTCGCCGGGGCCGACCCGAGTGCCGATGCCGCGCATGCCGGCGAGGCCCACCCCCGGGTCGATGCGCTCACCAGGCATGCGGCGACCTCCCCCGAGCGCGGTGATCGTCAATCCGATGCGGCGCGTGTCGATGGCGCGGACGTATCCGGCGCGAGCCGGGATCACCGGGATGCGCGACGGCGCGAGCGGGAGGGGATCCGGATCGTCGGCGATGTCCGGGGGACCCCCCATCGCGTGGATCATCTCCGCGAACCGCTCGAGCGCATGCCCCTCGTCGAGCACACGGCGCGCCCGCTGCATGGCGTCCTCGTGCGTTTCGGCGAGGCCGGACGCGGTCAAGAGCTCACTGGCGAGCTCGAGGGTCAAGGCGGTGAGGCGAGGCTCCCGGTTGCGCCCACGCAAGACCTCGAGCGCCTCGAGCACCTCGACGGCATTGCCTGCAGAAGTGCCGAGGACCTGGTTCATGTCGGTGAGCATCGCTTGGCTGGGGAGGCCCGCCTGGGTCGCCACGCGCACGAGACTCCGGGCGAGCAAGCGCCCAACCTCGAGGTCGCGGGCGAACGCTCCGCTTCCGACCTTGAGGTCGATGAGCAGGTGTTGCAAGCCGGCTGCGAGCTTCTTCGACAAGATCGAGGCGGTGATGAGCGGAACGGACTCGACGGTCGCGGTGACGTCGCGGATCGCGTAGAGACGGCGATCGGCGGGGGCCAAGGCCTGGCTCTGCGAGACGATCGCACAGCCGGCGCTGCGCAGGATGTGGCGCAGCTTCTCGGGCGATTGCAGCGTGGTCACGCCTGGGATCGCCTCGAGCTTGTCGATGGTGCCGCCGGTGTGCCCGAGACCCCGCCCGGCGATCATGGGGACGATCGCCCCGCAGGCGGCGAGCAACGGCGCCAGGATCAGGCTGACTTTGTCACCCACGCCGCCGGTGGAGTGTTTGTCGACGATGGGGCCGTCGAACCCTGCGCGGCTCCAGTCGAGTCGCTCGCCGCTATCGCGCATCGCGAGCGTGAACTCCCGGCACTCTTCGTCTTCCATGCCGCGAAAGAAGACCGCCATCGCGAAAGCCGCGACCTGAGCGTCTCCGAGGGCGCCGCGGGTGATGCCATGGACGACGGCGCGAAGCTCCTCTGCGGAGAGCCGTGCACCGTCGCGTTTCTTACGGATGATCTCCTGCGGAAGCACGTTGGTCAGTGCCCCGTGATGAAAGCACGCAGGAGCGCCGAAAGACGGGCGCTTGCCCGCCGAGCGGTGTGGAGCGTGAGCTCGTGGTCGAGCGTCTCGTCGCACAAGCCAGCGGCCAAGTTCGTGAGCACCGAGATCCCCGCGACGCGCATGCCACAGTGGCGCGCGACGATCACCTCGGCGACGGTGGACATGCCGACCGCGTCCCCGCCGAGGTGTGCAAACGCCTGGATCTCCGCGGGCGTCTCGAACGACGGTCCGAGGACGCTGACATACACACCCTCGCGCAAGGAAATGCCGAGCGTCTCCGCCTGAGCGTGAAGAGCCCAGCGTAGGCGTGGGTCATAGGCGTGGGTCATCGCTGGGAACCGCGGGCCGAAATCATTGTCGTTGGGACCAACGAGCGGATTCTGACCCTGCAGGTTGATGTGGTCCGAGATCAGCATCAGGTCGCCGGGGCAGGCGTTGGGATCCAGGGCACCTGCGGCGTTCGTGACGATGAGCGTATGACAACCGATGAGACGCAGGGTCCGGATGAGCGTCGCCGTGGTCCTGGCGGGGTGCCCTTCGTAGAGGTGCACTCTGCCGGAGAGGCAAGCGACCGTGACGCCCTTCAACTCACCGACGACCAGGACGCCGGCGTGTCCCTGCACCGTCGGCGGCACGAACCCGGGCAGCTCCGCGTAGGGGAACCGGACGGGGCAAGCGAGCTCTTCGACGAACTCGCCGAGGCCCGAACCGAGCACGATCCCGATGCTCGCTCTGATCGAGCCAAGCCGCTTGCGGATGATTTCGGCTGCTTCGTATGCGGCTTGCGTCATCGATGCTCCACGAGGTCCGAATCTAGCCTGGAACATCGCGGGTGGCACGTCTGGGAGGCCGTGGTAGAGTCGCCCGCGCCAACCCCGCGATGTCCTATTCGTTCTACAAGGTTCTTCATCTCCTCGGCATCATGGTGCTGCTGTCGTCGCTCGGTGGCCTCGTCATCCAGGGGCTGCTCGGCGCAACGTCGAATTCGCGCGTCCGCAAACTGCTGGCGGCTAGCCACGGGGTGGCCTTGCTCGTCGTCTTCGTCGCGGGTTTCGGCTTGATGGCGCGCAAGGGGATCGTCTCGGGGACATGGCCGCTGTGGATCTTTGCGAAGCTCGCGATCTGGCTGCTGTTTGGGGCTTCGCTCACGCTCGTCCGGCGCACGCCCTCGCTCGCCACGGTGTGGTTCTTCGTCGTGCCGCTGCTCGGCGCCGCAGCGGCAAGTTTCGCGATCTATCAGCCGCAGTAGCTCGACCAGCTGCAGTCGCTCAACCGGGGGGCGCCACGTCGACCACGAGCGCGTACTCCTCGAGCATCGTCTCCGCCTGAAAGGGCGTGAGCTCGACGCGTAGGTGGGCCGTGCTGCCGTGGTAGATCTGGGGATCGACGACGGCGTCCGGGACGATGACCGGCAAGTAGAAGTACTCGTAGGTTCCGTCCGGGAGCACGTCGAACGTCACCGGATAGTTGGAGATCTGCTTGAAGTGGGTCGCGGGGTCGTCGCTGTAACCGTCGATATCGAGGACGAGGTCGAGGATCGGGATCTCGGGGTGGCCGAAATCTTTGGGATTCCCGGGGAGGTGGAACCCGCCGCCGCGGATCGGCATGGGAAACATGGCGGCGCCCTGCGAACCCCAGACGATTGGAAGCACGCCGGCGGGCTCCAACGGTGTGAACGACGTCTCGCCGGAGCCGACTTGGAACCATGGATCGCCTTGGGGATCGGGCTCGTCGTCGCTTGGGGTGTCGCACGCTGCAAGGCCGAGCAGTCCGGCGCACACGACCGTCGCGGTCCCGCATGCCCTGCAACGCGAGCTTCCGGCATCGCCGTCACGCATCGGCGTCCCCGAGCGACTTGCTGGCGAGCTCGTAGACGTCCGGGCTCAGCTGCGGTTGCTCGACGATGCGCCGCAGTTCACGTCGCATCAGCGCACGCCGTCCCGCATCGAAGCGTTCCCAAGAGGCAAAGGCTCCGACGAGGCGCGCGGCCACTTGCGGGTTCGTGCGATCGAGCTCGAGGATCTTGGTCGCCAGCAACGCGTAGCCACGACCATCCGCGCCGTGGAATCGGGCCTGGTTGCGCAGGCCGAACGTGCCGAGCAGGGCGCGGACGCGGTTGGGATTCTTGAGGTTGAAATCGGGGTGGCGGGTCAAGGCCTCGACCCGATCGAAGGTGCCGGGGTGCGTGCTCTTGGCCTGTGCGGAGAACCACTTGTCGAGCACGAGCGGTTCGTGGCGCCAGCGCGCGTAGAAGAGTTCGAGGCCTTCGTCGCGGGCGGGGTGCTCGGTGTCACAAAGGGCACCTAGCGCCGCTTGGGCATCCGTCATGTTGTCGGCCGTTCTGACCTGATCGAGGGCTGCGGCGATCGCCGGTTCACTCCCGCCGAGGACGAGGTAGGCGAGGCACAGGTTGCGTAGGCGCCGAGCATCGATGCCTGGACGGTCGAGCGTGTAGGGTCGCCCGTGGCCGAGGAAGTCGTAGCGCTCCTTGAGGGCCGTCGCGTGGGCGTGAGCCAACGTGCGCGAGGCGAACGCGAGCGCGGTCGCAATCCCATCGACGTCGACGGTGCGCTGTTGCTGGCCGAGCAACCGCTCGTCGGGCATGCGAAGCATGAGGGCCTTGAACGAGCCATCGAGGGTCGGGTCGGTCAAGACGGCACCAAAGGCGGCGATGTAGCGGGGCTCGAGCTCGAACGCCACACCCTCGCTCGCGGCTCGGGCGAGATCGAGGAGCAGAGCCTGTGCGAGGGACTGCCCCGCGTCCCAGCGGCAGAACGGATCCGCATCGTGCTGCATCAAGAACGAAAGCTCGTCGATCGTGCGTTGGACGCGGAGCTTCACGGGCGCCGAGAAGCCGCGCAGGAGTGAAGGGATGGGCGCATGCTCGACTCCTGCGAAGCGGTACACGTGCTCCGCTTCGCGCAGCTCGAGCACCGCGGTGGTGCCTTCGACGCGAACCTGCGGATCGGCCGGCATCACGGGGAGGTCGCCGCCGCCTGGGCCCACGAGACCCACGGCGACCGGGATGTGCATGAGACGGTGCGTCTTGGGGTTCTGCCCCGCGGGCGCGAGTTGCCGGAGCGTGAGGGTGTATTCGTTCTGGACCGCGTCGTAGCGTCCCTCGGCCTCGACGATGGGCGTGCCGATTTGGCTGTACCAGAGGGCGAACTGCTCGAGGTCGACCCCGTTGGCATCGGCCATCGCGGTCCGAAAGTCCTCGCAAGTCACGGCATGCCCGTCATGCCGCGCAAAGTAGAGATCCATGCCGCGCCGAAACCCACCCTTGCCGAGCAGGGTTTGGAACATGCGAACGACTTCCGCACCTTTGTTGTACACGGTCACCGTGTAGAAGTTGTTCATCTCGATGTACGAGTCGGGGCGGATCGGGTGCGCCGTGGGCGATTGATCTTCGGCGAACTGGGCCGTGCGTAAGATCTGGACGTCCTGGATGCGCTTGACCGGGGCCGAGCCCATGTCCGCGCTGAAGCACTCGTCGCGGAACACGGTCAGCCCTTCCTTGAGCGTGAGCTGGAACCAATCGCGGCAGGTGACGCGGTTGCCGGTCCAGTTGTGGAAATACTCGTGGGCGATGACGCCTTCGATGTCCTCGTAGTCGTCGTCCGTCGCGGTCTCGGGCTGGGCCAGCACGTACTTGGAGTTGAAGATGTTGAGCCCCTTGTTCTCCATCGCCGCCATGTTGAAGTCGCTCACGGCGACGACCATGTAGACGTCGAGGTCGTATTCGAGGCCATACACGGCCTCGTCCCATTCCATCGCCTTTTGGAGCGACCGCAGGGCGTGCGCGCAGGCATCGACGTTGCGGGGCTCCACCCAGAACTCGAGCCTGACGTGGCGGCCGCTCTTCGTGGTGAACGCGCCTGCGTGACACGCCAGGTCTCCCGCGACGAGGGCGAAGAGGTAGCTCGGTTTCGGGAACGGATCCTCCCAACGCACGAAGTGACGCGTCGCATCGACGGGGCCCGCGGCGACACGGTTGCCGTTCGACAGCAGGACGGGATACCGCGCCGCATCGGCGACGATCTCCGTCGAGAAGCACGTCATGACGTCGGGCCGATCGAGGAAATACGTGATCCGGCGGAAACCCTCGGCTTCGCACTGGGTGCAGAGCACGGTTCCCGTTTGGAAGAGGCCCGACAGCTCCGTGTTCTCCTGGGGCCGGAGCGAGACGGTGGTCCGGAGCGTGAAGGTCTCGGGCACCGCGTCGATGCGCAGACTGCGCTCGTCCGTCGTGTAGGCGTCGGGCGCGAGGTCCACGCCATCCACGGCGATGGCCTCGAGCGCCAGGCGCTCGCCATGAAGGACGAGCGGGCCCGCTTCGCTTTCCGGATTGCGACGCAGCTGAAGCGTTGCGGTGACACGACACTGCGCTTCTTCGAGCTCGACGCGAAGGTGGGCGGTGTCGATCCAGTACTCGGGAGGACGGTAGTCCTTGCGAAAGATCGGCAGGGGCCGGGGATCCTTCATGTTGCCTCGAGAGAATAGCGGTTCCCTCGGAATGCGCGCTCCGGCGCTGCGCGCCCCGAGCAACCTCCACTGGTATGACCAGTTGAACCTCGAATCCGCGGTGGTAGAATTTTCCCGTGGATCTCCAGAAAATCGCGCGCAAGACGCTTTCGGACGCCGTATTCGAGCAGTTGAGCGCCGAAATCGTGGAGGGCCGGGTGCCTCCTGGAGCCAGTCTGCCTGCGGAGCGCGACCTCGTCGTTCAGCTCGGCGTCAACCGCGGGGCCGTGCGAGAGGCGCTGCGCCGACTGGCGCAGGCGGGCCTGGTCTCGATTCAACAAGGCGGCGTCACGCGGGTCTTGGATTTCCGACGCAGCGCGGGGCTCGATCTGCTGTCGCGCCTGTTGCTGCGCGTGGACGGTGAAATCGATCTCCAGGTCGCGCGCGGGGTGATTGAGATGCGCGCTGCGTTGGCACCCGACATCGCGCGGCTGTGCGCGCGTCGGGGCGGCGGGCAAGCGGGGGATCGATTGATCGGGATCGTCGCGGCCATGCAGCACGCGGAGGCAGACATCGACCGGCTGCAGCAGCTGTCCATCGCGTTCTGGGAGGAGCTCGTGCGCGGCTCCCAAAACATCGCCTACGAGCTCGCATTCAACACGCTCAAGACCACGTATGAGCGCATCCGTGAGGCGCTCGTCGTGGTGATGGCCGACGAGCTCAAGGATCTGCCTTCGTATCGCTCGATCGCGGAGGCCGTCGCACGGGGCGACGACGTTGCCGCCAAGCACGTCGCCCAAGCGCTCGTGGAGAAGGGGACGCATCGGATCCTCGTACTCATCGCTGTCTTGGAGGTACGATCATGAAGCCAAACAACCTGGATCCTCGTGTGTCTGGGCTCCGCCTGCGGGAGGCGTTCTGGATCTTCTGTCAGCAGCGCTCGGCGAGGAACATCGCCGTCCTGCTCACCTTCGTGACCGTGCTGCGCCTGCTCGTCGGCGACTTCACGGTGGGCGATCTCTGGATCGTCGCGGCGCTCGTGGCCCTGCATCCGCTCTCCGAGTGGTTGATCCATGTGTTTCTGCTTCACCTCGAGCCCCGCACGCTCGGGCGCTTCCGCATCGACACGCGGGCGGGAAGGGATCATCGCAGCCATCACGCCGATCCCCACGACCCGCGGTTTTGGTTCATCCCCGCGTCATCGGGTTTGGTGGGCTTCGTGGTGATCGCCACCCTGGCCCGCTGGTTTGCGCCCACGCCGGGGCTCGCCGTGACGGTGATGGTCACGGGGGTCGCCCTCGCGCTCGTCTACGAGTGGACGCACTTCCTTTGCCATTCGAGCTATCGCGCGAAGGGGCGCTGGTTGCGTCGCCGGCAGCGTTTGCACCGCCTGCATCACTTCAAGAACGAAGCGTACTGGTTTGGCGTCACGATGCATGCGGGAGATCTGGTGCTTCGTACGCTGCCCGACCCGCGCACGGTGCCGACGTCACCCACCTGCAAGACGCTCCTGCGGCGCGGCGTGGACTGAACCGTCGTCGCGGCGCACCGGTTCGCAGCGGCTCGCCCGCGACCTTGGCAAGACGGCGATCCGGCAGGCCGCGAGTCGATGTAAAACTCCGCGCCGTGCCGCTTCCCGCCCTCCTGGCTTCCCGCATGCGTCGCGAGGCGCTCATGCCTTACGCGCCCGCGGTGCTGTTGGCCGTAGGCACCGCGCTGCTCTACGCGCTCACGCTTTGCCCGACCGTCTACTGGTACGATAGCGCCGAGTTTGCGGCCCACGCCGCCAGCCTCGGCGTTCCGCATCCTCCGGGCTATCCCCTCTACACCCTGCTTGCGCACGTGTTCACGTGGCTGCCCGGCGAACCTGCGTGGGGTGTGAACGTGATGAGTGCGGTGTGCGGGGTGGTCTCGGTGCTGTTCGTCTACGGAATCGCCCGGAACCTTGGCGCCGGTGCTTGGCCGGCGGTGTTCGCCGGTGCCACGCTCGCGACCTGCCGCACGTTCTGGGCCAATGCCGTGGTGGCGGAGGTCTACACGCCCGGACTGGTGTTCACGCTCGGCGTGTTCTTGGTGTTGCAGGCCGCGGAGCGACGCCGGTCGTTCCGGCTCGAGCTCGTCGCAGGATGGTTGGCGGGCCTGGGTGTCGGGGTTCACATGTCGATCGCCACGTGCGGGCTCGGGTACGCCGCGCTCGTGCTCTCGCGGCGTCCGACCGATCCGGGCCGCTTTGCGTGGTTGCGCGTCGCGGGTCGGGCCGTTGCGGTGGCCTTCGCCGTGGGCGTCGGCCTCCTCGTCTTCCTTTATATCCCGTGGCGGACGTTCGAGCGCTGGAGTCCCGGAGAGTGGCGGGGTTTCTACGCCAACGCGACGGGCGGTACGTTCAAGCGCAAGTTCGCGGGCGGCGATGCACTCGAACGGGGGGAGCTCATGCTCTCATTGTTCACCGACAACCTCCAATGGGTGGGGCTGCTCCTGGCCTTGGCGGGATTTGGGGTGCTGCTGCGCCGCAGGCCCCGGTGGGGCGCAGCGCTGCTCCTCGCGGCGATTGGGAACATCGGAGCGTTCTTCAACTATCACGTCCCCGATCTCGACGTGTTCATCCTGCCGGCGATCGCCGTCTTCTGCATCGGTGCAGGCCTTGCCGTGCACGCTGCCGGGGAGCAACTGGCGACCTGGCGACCTCGAGCCGTGTTCGCCTTGGCCTTCGCGGGTCTGTTGCCGCTCACGAACCTCGTGATCAACTACGCCGCTGTGGACTTGAGCGGCCGCTACGAAGCGGCCACCTACGGCGAACGGGTGTGTGACGCGATCGAGGAACCGGCGGTCGTCGTGTCGTACAGCTCGCCGCAAGAGTGGCGCTACTACGCGGTCTTCCTCTACGTGCAACGTGCGCTCGGCCGCTGCGCCGACGTGGAGGTCTTGAAGAAGCCGCCCGCGAAGCGGCTGCATGCGTTGCTGGCGAGCGGTGTGAACGTCTACGTGTTCCGTCCGCTGCGACGAATGAAGGCGTTTGGTCGCGTCGTCCAAGTCGATGTCTTGTGGCGCGTCATCCCCCGTGGCTGAGCGCCCGCTTTCCGGCCATCGAAGCCATCCAGAACGCGCGCAACGCCCTGCGGAACTCGCCGAGCCGCTGCGCCTCGATCTGCGGTCGGAGGCGCTCGGCGAAGCATGCGGCGAGCCGATTCGCGGTGGTATAGCGGTCGCGGAGCTGTTCGCCGACGCGGGTGAGCTCGAAGCGATAGTAGAGGCGATCGACGAGCTCGCGGTACGTGGACCGTTTCGGTGGCCAGCGGTGCAGGACGCAGATCGCGAGCTTGTCGACCTCGGCTTGCGTTTCGAGCTCGAGCCCGCTTATCGGTCGCTCGCACCGCGCGGCCTCGGCCGCATAGGCGAGGTGGCTCAGTCCCTCGAGCACGGGGAGCGTCAGGCCCAGCGCCTCGTCGGCGAGGGCGTCGTCGAGTGAGTGCCGGCCGAGGTGGGTGAGCGTTTCGGTCGCGAGTGAGAGGCCGAGTTCCATCGTCCCGGTGCCTTCGTCCTCGCGCAGCCACAAGGACTCGAGCGCCCCATCGGGAGGTTCGATCGGCAGGAGATGATCGCCGACGCGGACGCCCGTGCGGATCTGATAGAGCGCTTCGAGTCCTCCAAACAGGCAGTCGAGCTTCGCGTGCAGCTCGCTCACTGCAAGATGTCCGCCTTCTTGTCGATGAGGATGCCGGTCTCGAGCAGCTCTTTCGCATCGCGCGGGTCTTGGCTGCAGCGCCAGCGCTCGACGAGGGTCCAAAGATGCTGCGCGGGTTGGTGCGGCCCGAGCTCGATGACCTCGCCGATCGTGTTGGCGACCTCTTCGAACGTGTCGGCGATCATGCCGAGCACCTCGAGCGCTCCGCTGCCTGCGACCTCGCGGTACGCGGAACGGCCGATGCCTTGGACGTAGCCGACGTTGATCGGGCTGCGGTGGAGGCTCTTGGGCGCCACGCCGGAGATGTAGAGGGCGCGATCGCCTACCCGACGCAGCGCGGTTGCGCGAGCCTTGCCCTGTTCGCCCTTCGCCCGCATGTACTCGAGCGCGAGTGCGCGGCTGCGGCGGCCGGCGGCGTGGGTTCGCCGGGCGTACGTGGCGAGGAGTTGGACGACGTAGGCCTCGACCTCCGGGGCGAGCGCTCGACCGAGACGTTCTTGGACGTGTTCGATCTCCTCAAAAAAATAGGATTCGAGGGTGCGGTGCTGGAGCGCGAGGCCGTGACTCATGGAGCTCTCCCTTTCCGGCCCTTTACGGAGTGTTGGCGCCGGATATTTTCGGTGGTTGATGATGTTATTAGGGGGTCCTCTCCCAGAACGGGGGTCTGCCGGGCGAAGTACCGGCTAGGACGCTCTTATCAATGTGAGTGCGACTACAAAACGACGCCAACGATCGAGGCGTTTTTTTCTCTGCCCCCCGTTGACCGAATCTCACGCCGCCTTAGACTCGGCCGCGCTAGCACTCGCGGCCCGTGAGTGCTGGCACGGAGTCGAGAGTCTAGGAATTGCACGGGAAACCGTGGCGATCCGGATGCCCCGAAGGGCGATCGACTCCGCCGTTGTCGGGTCACGTTCCAGCCCAACCGTCCTCCCCTCGCTGGGTTCGTTCAGGAGATCAAACATCATGAAAATCCGTCCACTTCACGACCGTTTGGTCGTCAAGCGCGTCGCCGAAGAGACCAAGACCTCCGGCGGCCTCTACATCCCTGATTCCGCGAAAGAGAAGCCCGCCCGTGGCGTCGTGGTCGCCGTCGGTGAAGGCAAGCGCGACGAAAGCGGCAACCGCATCAAGCCCGACGTGAAAGCCGGCGACGAGATCCTGTTCGGCAAGTACGCCGGCACCGAGCTCAAGCTCGATGGCGAAGAGCACATCGTGCTCCGCGAAGACGAAGTCCTCGCGGTGATCCAGAGCTAGTCGCTCGAGAACCAACCTTTCAAACCCGCTCAAACAACAAGAACGAAACGAGATATCAAAATGGCAGCCAAGGAAGTTCGCTTCGACGAGGGCGCACGCAATGCGATCCTCAGGGGTGTCAACACGCTGGCCGACGCGGTCAAGGTTACGCTTGGACCCCGCGGACGCAACGTCGTCATCGAGAAGTCTTGGGGCTCCCCCACGGTCACCAAAGACGGTGTGACCGTCGCCAAGGAGATCGAGCTCGAGGACAAGTTCGAGAACATGGGCGCGCAGATGGTCAAAGAGGTCGCCTCGAAGACCTCCGACATCGCCGGTGACGGAACCACCACCGCCACCGTGCTCGCGCAAGCGCTGTTCCGCGAAGGCATCAAGATGGTCGCCGCCGGCCACGATCCCATGGAGATCAAGCGCGGCATCGACCAAGCGGTCGAGAAGGGCATCGAGGCGATCAAGGGCCTCTCCAAGGCGACGCAAGGCGAAGCCGAGATCGCCCAAGTCGGTACGATCTCCGCCAACGGCGACGAAGAGATCGGCCGCTTGATCGCGGAAGCGATGTCGAAGGTCGGCAAAGAGGGCGTCATCACGGTCGAAGAGAACAAGGCCAACACGACGGAGCTCGACGTCGTCGAAGGCATGCAGTTCGACCGCGGCTACCTCAGCCCGTACTTCGTGACCGACCAAGAGCGCATGGAAGTCTCGCTGAGCGAGTGCTTCGTGCTGCTCCACGAGAAGAAGATCTCCACCATGAAGGATCTGCTCCCGATCCTCGAGCAGGTGGCCAAGCAAGGTCGCTCCTTGCTCATCATCGCGGAAGATGTCGATGGTGAGGCGCTTGCGACCCTCGTGGTCAACAAGCTGCGTGGCACGCTTCAAGTCGCGGCCGTCAAGGCCCCGGGCTTCGGCGATCGCCGCAAGGAAATGCTCAAGGACATCGCCGTCCTCTGCGGTGGCAAGGCCCTCACCGACGACCTCGGCGAGAAGCTCGAGAACCTCACCATCGAGGACCTCGGTACCGCCAAGCAAATCACGATCGACAAAGACAACACGACGATCGTCGACGGCGGCGGCCTCAAGGCCGACATCCAAGGCCGCGTGAAGCAGATCCGCGCCCAGATCGAGGAGACCACGAGCGACTACGATCGCGAGAAGCTCCAAGAGCGCCTTGCGAAGCTGGTCGGCGGCGTGGCCGTGATCAAGGTCGGCGCTGCCTCCGAGGTCGAAATGAAGGAGAAGAAGGCACGCGTCGAGGACGCCCTGCACGCGACGCGTGCGGCCGTCGAAGAAGGCATCGTGCCTGGCGGTGGCGTTGCGCTCATCCGCGCTCAGCAAAGCCTCGAGAGCTTCAAGGCCGAGACGAACGAGCAACAAACCGGCGTCACGATCGTCCGCCGCGCGCTCGAAGAGCCGTTGCGCCAGATCGTCGCCAACGCGGGCGGCGAGCCCAGCGTTGTGGCCAACAAGGTCCGTGAGAGCTCCGACAAGACCTTCGGGTTCAACGCTCGCACGCAGCGCTACGTCGACCTCGTCGCCGATGGCGTCATCGACCCGACGAAGGTCGTTCGTACGGCCCTTCAGAACGCGGCTTCCGTGGCGGGCATGATGCTCACCACCGAGGCGATGATCGCCGAGCGCCCCAAGAAGGAAGCCTCCGCGCCCGCAGGCGGCGGCCCCGGTGGCATGGGCGGCATGGACATGTAGTCCGCGCGGGTCCCGTTCTTTGGGCCCTCGCGAACCCTCGCCGCAACTGCGGCGGGGGTTTTCTTATTGGTTGCCGACTGCGTCGAGCGCTTCGGCAACCGCGGTGAGCTCCCCGACCGCGTTGGGCCAGTGGGGCGAAAACCGCAGCCAGCCGTCGGGGATCGAAGCGCAGACGCCACGTGGCAACAGCAAGCCCGGCAGCGATCGGACGTCGATTCCCGCAGGCGGGCGGAACGAGAGGATCCCCGAGCGCGCCGCGAGGTCTCCGCTCCGGGCGCTCGAGTAGCCGCGCGCGAGGAGCAGGGGCTCGAGGAGGTCGTGGTAGCGCTGGACGTGCTCGTAGATCGCCGGAACGCCGAGGGCCAGGAGGAGGTCGAGGCTCGCCTCCAAGGCCGCGTACGCGGAGGCGTTGCAGGTGCCGTTCTCGAGCATCGTCGGACCTGCGCGGAATGGACGGTCGTACCGGAGGTGCCCGGGTCCATCCATGAGGAACCGGACCGGATCGTCGTGACTGAGCCACGACGCGAGGTGGGGCACGAGCGCGAGGTTCGGTTCGTTGCGAGCGTAGAGAAATGCGGCGCCCTCGATCCCCATCAGCCACTTGTGGGAGCCGCACGCGAGGAAGTCGATCTGCAGGGCCTCGACGTCGAGAGGCACGACCCCGCATGCCTGGATCGCGTCGACGAAGAACGCGGCACCGTAACGCCGGCAAAGCCTGCCGATCTCGGCGAGCGGCATGCGAAGGCCGGTCTGGAACTGCACCGCGGACACGGCGACGAGCCGCGCTCCCGCTTGGAGTTCGCGCTCCAAGGGATCGAGGCAGGCGGCGGGGTCGCGCGGCTCGGGAGGCGCCAGGAGCTCGAAGCGCAGGTCGTGGAGCTCGGCGGCGCGCTGCCAGGGCGTTACGTTGGTGGGAAACTCGCCCTGAAACGAGAGCACGCGGTCGCCTCTCTGCCAGGGGAAACACATCGCGACGGAGATCACGGCGCTGCTCGTGCTCGGGAGCAGGGCGATCTCTTCGCTGCGGCCGGCGAGGAGCGTCGCGAGCTTGCCACGCAGGCGCTCACGCTGCTGCAGGCCCGGGAGAAAGCCATCGGTGCCGCGCCGGGCGATGCGGAGGACCGAGGTTTCGATGGCGCGGAGGACTGGGAGCGAAGGCGGAGAGATCGCGGCGTGGTTGAGGTACGCCGCGATCTCGAGCTCGGGGAACAGGCCGCGATCCCCGAGCGCGGGCGCTAGCCGTTCAGTTTCGCTTCGATCTTGGCCCATGAGTCCCGTAGCCCGATCGTTTGATTGAAGACGAGGCGATCGGGTGTCCTGTCGGTGTCGACGCAGTAGTACCCGAGACGCTCGAACTGCACGCGCGTACCCGCGGGCAGACTGCCCAAGCTCGGCTCTACGCGGCAATCCTCGATGATCTCGAGCGACGCCGGATTGAGCGTCTCGATGGGGTCACGCCCGTCCTGGGTAGGGTTCTCCTCGGTGAAGAGGCGATCGTAGATCCGAACCTCGGCCGCCAGCGAATGTTGGGCGCAGACCCAGTGCAACGTGCCTCGCACCTTGCGTCCGTCGCTGGCCGTGCCCCCCTTGGAGGCGGGATCCCACGTGCAACGCAGCTCGACCACCGCGCCCGATGCGTCCTTGATGACCTCTTTGCAGGTGATGAGGCATGCGTAGCGCAGGCGTACCTCTTGGCCTGGGGCGAGCCGGAACCACTTGCGGGGGGCGTCCTCGCGGAAGTCGTCGCGCTCGATGTAAATCTCGCGGGTCAGGGGGATCCGGCGGGTCTCCGGACGCTCACCTTCGGGGAAGTGCGGGGCGTCGAACCACTCGACGTGTCCGGCCGGGAAGTTCTCGATCACGACGCGGAGCGGACGAAGGACCGCCATCACGCGGGGGCTCTCGGCGTTGAGCACCTCCCGCACCGCGTGCTCGAGCAGCGCCACGTCGACGACACCGTCGCGCTTGCTGACGCCGATCCTGTCGCAGAAGTTGCGGAGCGCAGCGGGGGGGTACCCGCGCCGGCGGAGGCCGCTGAGTGTGGGCATCCGCGGGTCGTCCCAACCGCGCACGTGCCGTTCCTCGACCAAGCGCCGCAGCTGCCGCTTGCTGAGGACCGTGTACGTGAGGTTGAGGCGCCCGAACTCGGTCTGCCGCGGCCGATGGGGCACCGGGAGGTTCTCGATCAGCCAATCGTAGAGCGGACGATGGTCCTCGAACTCGAGCGTGCAGAGCGAGTGGGTGATCCCCTCGAGGGCGTCCGATTGGCCGTGCGCGTAGTCGTACATCGGGTAGATGCACCACGCGTCCCCGGTGCGGTGGTGATGGGCGCGTTTGATGCGGTAGAGCGGCGGATCTCGCATGTTGAGATTGCCGTGTTGCATGTCGATCTTCGCGCGAAGGACGTGGGCGCCGTCGGCGAATTCGCCAGCACGCATGCGCGCAAAGAGGTCCAGGTTTTCCTCGATGGTGCGGGTGCGGTATGGGCTCTCTTTGCCGGGGCGGAAGTAGTCTCCGCGAAACTCGCGGATCTCTTCGGCGGTGAGGCTGTCCACGTATGCCTTGTCTGCGCGGATGAGCTCGACCGCCCACGCGTAGAGCTGCTCGAAGTAGTCCGACGCAAAGAACTCTCGATCGTCCCACGAATAGCCGAGCCACCGGACGTCCTCGCGGATCGATTCGACGTACTCCACGTCTTCTTTGACGGGGTTCGTGTCGTCGAACCGCAGATTGCACTTGCCGCCGAACTCGAGCGCCATGCCGAAGTCGAGGCAGATTGCCTTGGCGTGGCCGATGTGGAGGTAGCCGTTGGGTTCGGGTGGAAAGCGCGTATGCACACGCCCGCCGTTCATCCCCGTGGCGACGTCGCTGGCGATCATTTCACGGACGAAGTTGGGTGGGCCGGTATCCTCGGTCATCGCGTCCGCGCATCGTACCATTGTCGCGCCAGGGTCCCCCTGGATGCGGCTCAGGCCACGGGGCGAAATCCGGCTTCGCGGACGAGGGCGTGCAACCGCTCGACCGTGATCGCACCGATGACCTCGGCGCGCGGGCGCTCCAGGTGCACGGTCACCGCCGAAATCCCCGGCTCCTCGCGAAGGGTTCGCTCCAGCTTCCGCACGCATCCCTGGCAGCTCATGCCCTCCACGGAGACGACGAGCGCCGCGGGGCCCGGAGCGCGAAGCTTGGCCCACCACTGCACCCCGTCCGCGGCGGCAAAGGCCAGCAGCAGGGCCACCAGGACCACCGCGGCGGCGTACGAGAAAACCCCTGCACCGTGGTCGTGCGGCCCCGCATGGGACCCCGCGAGGGGGATCCATTGCCCGAAGAGATACGCCAAACCGAGGCTCCCCACGACGATCGTCCCAAGATAGATCCCGAGCGCCCTGCGCCCCAATCCGCGGCCCACGGCGCCCAAGGTGGCCACGTTGGTCGCCGGGCCAGCCATCAGGAACACGAGCGCGGCTCCGGCAGGAAGCCCGGCGCCGACGAGCGCCGCGGCGATCGGGACCGAGGCCGTCGCGCAGACGTAGAGGGGGACGGAGACGACGAGCGCGAGCAGCAGCGCGGCCCACGTTCCGCCCGCGGCGAGCGAAGACAGGGCGTACGCCGGGACCCAAGTGGTGATCGCCGCCGAAACGAACACGCCGAGGACCAGCCACGCCCAGATCGACCGCAGCAGCTCGACGGCGTGGTGCAGACCATCGCGCCAGCCCCGGCGCACGGGCGCCACGCAGGTGGGCGCGGGCGGTGGCGCAGGGGTGCCCGAGGTGCCCCAGTCGGCGAGAAGTCCCCCGACCATGCCCATCAGCGCGGCGCTGCCGACCTTGAAGAGTGCGAAGGGCCAGCCAAGGAAGGCCGCGCTGACGAGGAACGAATCGACCCCGGTCTGCGGCGTGCTGATGAGGAAGCCGATCGTCGCTCCGTCGCTCGCTCCGTCACGTTTGAGGCCGAGCGCGGCTGGGATCACGCCGCACGAGCAAAGCGGGAGCGGGACCCCGAGCAGGACGGCGAGCAGGACGCTTCCGCGGCCACGAAAATGGCGCGCGACGAACCCTTCCGGCAACCCGACGTGCAGCCCGCCCGCCACTGCGGATCCGAGGAGGAGCCACGGGGCGAGCTCGAGGGTGATCTGCAAGAGATTCGCGAAGAACGTCACGAAGAGGTCCGCGCTCCGAAGACGGAGCGTAGATCGGCGCTCCTGCCGTGCAAGCTATTCCGAGAGGATCTGCACCGAGACCATCTGGATCGGCGGCGTGGGGCGGTCGCTCGCATTGGTCGGCGCGCTGCCGATGCCTTGGACGATCTCGAGGCCCTCGATCACGCGGCCAAACACGGGGTGCTTGGACGGCCCGGGGCTGAACCAGTCGAGGTAGTCGTTGTGCACGAGATTGATGAAGAACTGGCAGCTGCCGCTGTTGGGGCGCCCGGTGTTCGCCATCGCCAGCGTGCCCGGCTCGTTGGAGAACTTCGCGTCGGCGGGGTGCTCGTCGGCGATGCGGCCGTTGGGGCTGTCGCCCGTGCCGGCACGGTTGCTGTTCGGGTCGCGACTGTGCGGACAGCCGAACTGCACCATGAAGCCCTCGATGACGCGATGGAAGTGGAGCCCGTCGTAGAAGCCCGACTTCGCGAGGTTGATGAAGTTTCCTGCGGTGATCGGCATCTTGTCGCTGAAAAGCTCGACTTTGATGTCGCCCATCGAGGTTCGGAGCAGCGCGGTCGCGTTGGCCATGGTGCGTTCTAACAAACCAAGGCGCAGCGCGACACGGAAGCGCGCAACTCGGGCGCCGATTGGTGTGCTACCGCGCATCCGCGACCCGCGCGGACGTCGCGGCGCGCTATCGCCACACGACCGTGAACAACCCCAACCCCGCCGCGAAAAAGAACGCGGCGGCGAGCCAAGGAATTCCGAGCAGGTCCCAAACCGGCAGCGGTAGGGTCAACGTGTACGTCCCGCATGCCAGGCAGGTGATCGTGAGCGCAGCGCGGATCGATCGGCCCAGGCGAATGTCTGCGGCGCGTTCATGGCGAGCGACGAGGTCGTCCGAGAGCGTGAGGGCCACCTTGCCTGCGCGCAGGTCCTCGATGAGGCTCGGAAGGCTGCGCGGGAGCGTCCGCGCGAGCCGCGACAGGAGCTGGAAGTCCGCCAGCGCGAGCTGCTTGAGCCGATCGACCTTGTAGCGCTCGCTCACCATCTGGAGGATGAAGGGACGCGCGAGCTCGATGGGATCGATGTCGGGCGCGATCGTCTTGGCCATGCCCTCGGTCGTGAGGATCGCCTTGAACATCATCGTGAAGTCCGTGGGCATCCGGATGTCGTGGCGCGTCGCGCCCATCACGATTTCGCGGAACAAGGTGCCAATCCGGATCTCGGACAGTGGGAGGCCCACGAGGTAGCGTTCGCCGAGCTCGATGACGTCGGCCTCGAACTTGGGGTAGTCGACGGGACCCGTCCGAATCGAAAGGTCGTAGAACGTGCGGGCGACCGCCTCGAGGTCCTCGTTGAGGACCGCGTAGAGGATGTCTACGACGCGATCGCGCATCGTCGGCGAGAGACGTCCGACCATGCCGCAGTCGAGGATCCCGAGCCGGTCCTCGTCGATGACGAGCACGTTGCCCGGATGCAGGTCACCGTGGAAGAACCCGTCGATGAAGAGCATCTTGTAGGCGACCTTGAAGTACACGTCGACGAGTGCGCGCGGCTCGTCGCCTGCTTCGATCACCTGGCTGAACTTGCGTCCAGGGAGATGCTCCATGCAGAGCACCTGCTCGCTCGAGAGCGCGGGGAATACGGCCGGGAACACCACCGCGGAGTTTTCTCGGTGCAGCGCCCGGAACCGTTCGAGGTTGCGCGCCTCGATGCGGAAGTCGATCTCTTGCGAGACGGACTTGGTGAACCCGAGGATGATCCCTCGCAGGTCCATGGCCGCTGCCTCCGGGATGGCATCCTCGAGCCACCCCGCCACCGCGTGGAGGATCCCGAGGTCGCTCTCGATCTTGGGCCCGACTTGGGGGCGCTGGACCTTGAGCACGACGTTGGTTCCGTCGCGCAGCGTTGCGCGGTGGACCTGCGCGATGCTGGCCGAAGCAAGGGGCGTCTCGTCCAGGTCCGTGAACAGGTCGCGGAAGTCGTGGCCCAGGTTGTCGCGCAGTTGCTGTTCGACGTCGGCCCACGGCATCGGATCCACGGCGTCTTGGAGCGTCGCCAGTTCCTCGGTGATCGAGTGCGGCAACAGGTCTTGCCGCGTCGAGAGGATCTGCCCGAGCTTGACGAAGGTCGGGCCGAGTTTCGTGAACGCCGCGACCAGGCGTTTCCCCGTATCTGGGCTCGCGAGCGCCGACTTGGTCCAGTCTCCGCCCTCGTGCTCGACCTGGAGGTCGCGTCGCAACCGCAGCTGGCTGTAGACCCAGCCGAACCCGTGCATGATGAACACGGTCGCGATCTCTCGGAAGCGCGCGACTTCTCGTGCACCCGTGATGATGGCGCGGGATGAGTGGACGAGGGTCCGCAGGACCGACATGCCCCGCGAGTATACGGGGACTCGCAAGTAGGGAGGGGGCTCGCGCGCCTCCCCCGTGCCGGCAAAGCCGTCACGGGACCGCCGCTTCGCGGCGGCTCGGTGCTAGGCGCCGAATCGCGAAAGCAGCCAGGTTGGGCGCGGACCGTGGTTGAAGTCGCGATCGAGGTTGGTCACCCCGGTTCCGATGAGCACGGAGTCGATCCCGACCGCGTTGGCACCGGCCACGTCCGTATGGAGCTGATCCCCGATCATCACGATGCGCGAAGGGTCGACATCGGCGAGGCGCTCGAGCGCGGCTTCGAAGATCGGCAGATGCGGCTTGCCGAGGCGCACGAAGCTCGGGGCGTGCTCTCCAAAGCGCTGGGTCAAGGCGTTCTCGATGACGAGCGCCACGCTCCCGGCGGTGAGGCCGATCTTGCCGGGTGACTTGGGGTAGACGCGGTCCGGATTGGGGAGCAATAGGGCGATGTCTTGTCCGCGATCCAGGCGATGGACCGCCGTGCTCAGGGCGTCTTCGATCGTGGGCAAGAACGGATACCCACCGTCGTCGCAGACGATCAAGACTTCCGCCGCCGGATCGTCGGCGGCGACGACCGTGCCTCCCACGTCGGTGACGAACGTGCGGGTCTCGGGCGGTCCAAGCACGATGCACGGCTTCTCGGAGAGGCCCGCGCGCCGCAGGTAGGGCCCCACGAGCGAACCGCTCGTCAGCAGGTGATCGTGTTCGATGGGCAGCCCGAATCCACGGTACCGGGCGCAGGCCGTGGGCGTCAGGCGAGAGGCGTCGTTGCTGACGACGATGTAGCGCTTCTGTTCGGCCAGCAGCTGGTGCAGGAACTCGGGCGCACCGGCCAAACTGTTCCCTCCGTCGACGAGCACCCCGTATGCATCCAAGAGGAAGCCGTCATATTGGTCCAGCAGGCGGTCCGAGGAGGTGCTTGGGGGGTGGAGAACGATCGGTGCGCTCATGAAGGCCGGGCCAGGTCCAAACCTGGGCGACGGCCTGCATGATGTCAACGGACGTTCGCGTCGGTAGGAGGTGCGAGCGCGATTTGTGGGAACGCTCACGTTCGGACGGGACTGCGTGGCCGGCCTGGCCGCCGATCACCGTTCAGCAGGAGCATCCGTGGTAGGGCAAGGCGGACGACGCGACGAGGTCTCCATCGTCTGCGAACCACACGAACCCGTCGACCTCATCGGTGATTGCGTGCATTCGCCCATCGCCTGCGATGTCGACGAACAGCAGTGGCGGTGACGAGCCATCGTAGGTGAGGGGCTTCTGGCCCAACGGGATCGAACGGATGAAGGTCGCGCCAAAGCCCATGCCGCACGACGCCGAGAGGTCCCCGGCGATGAGGTGAGCCGCCGCAGGGACGCCGGCGCCATCGCGGTAGACCGACACCGTCAAGTTGTCGCGATAGAACTCTGCCCACGTCGGCTGCGTCTCGACGATGCCCGAGTCTTGCTCGACCTCGGCGGCGTACTCTTCATAGGGTCTCCGCAGCTCGAGGCTCGCGCCCGCCTCGAAAGCGGCGAGCTTCTCGGCGAGGACGAGCGACCGAGCATCCTCGCCTTGGACCTGCGTCCAAAGGCTTGGCGCGGGGAGGGACGCGCTGCGTCCGAACACCGCAGCCCGGCATTCACCCGCGACGGGGCTCACCTCGCCGACGAGCCAGCGCGCTTCCTCGGCGAACACGCGCAACCGCAAGCGATCGCGCTCGGGCGGGTCGAGTTTGCCATCGCCGTCCTCGTCGAACTCCGGCGTGACGGGGACGGCCCACGCGTCACGCATGGCGACCACGTGTAGCGCATCGATCCGTGCCGTGCAGACCTTGCCCTGCGGTCCGTACAGATCGAGCAACGTGCCGGCGACGCCTGCGAGCTCGGTCGGTAGGGCGGAGAGGTCCGCTGGTTTGCGGGCGAAGATCATTTCGCTGTCGTCGTCCGCGTATCGGTCGATCCATGAGCCCCTCGCCCACGCGCTCGGGGCCTCGTGCGAGAGCACCACGCCTTGCGCGCTCCACAGGGCCAAAGGGATCGCGCTCGCTTGGGTGGGGCTGGGTTCGGCCTGGGTTGGACCGAGTTCGGGCATTTTGGGCCCGCCGGCCCACGGCGATGCGGCTGGCTCTTCGACCGCGACTTCGGCACGCGGTGCCGTCCCGACGCCATGGGTCAGCGCGGCGACGCAGACCACGAAAGGCCCGACCAGAAACAAGGTGGTGAGCGCAGAGGACACGGCGTGGGTCGGGGTCGGCATCGATGGTTCCGACGCCCCATCGTGCCGGGGATATTCCCGGCGTGGATGGGCCGACCGCGCAGCGCGATCATCGACCCTGGATCTGGGTCACGTCGCGCACGGCTCCGCGCGCAGCGCTGGTGGTCATGGCGGCGTAGGCCTGGAGCGCCGCAGAGACCGTTCGTTCGCGATCGGGCTTCCATGCCCGGCTTCCGCGAGCTTCCATCGCGGCGCGCCGTTGCGCCAAGGTCGCGTCGCTCACCGCGAGCCGCAAGACGCGCTCGGGGATGTCGATCTCGATGATGTCGCCCTCCTCCACGAGGCCGATGGCGCCGCCCTCGGCGGCCTCTGGGGACACGTGGCCGATGCTCAGCCCGCTCGTACCGCCGCTGAAGCGACCGTCGGTGATGAGGGCGCAGGCTTTCCCGAGGCCTTTCCCCTTGAGGAAGGATGTCGGGTACAGCATCTCCTGCATGCCTGGCCCACCTTTGGGTCCCTCGTAGACGATGACGACGACATCGCCTTCGCGGACGCGGTCCGCAAGGATCGCATCGCACGCGGCGTCCTGGGACTCGAAGACCCGCGCCGGGCCGCGGAACCGCAGAACCGACGCATCGACGCCCGCCGTCTTCACGATGCAGCCCTCGTCGGCGATGTTTCCGTAGAGGACGGCGAGTCCGCCGTCTTGGCTGTGGGCATGCGCCTGGGTCCGGATGCAGCCCTTCTCGGCATCGAGGTCGGGCTCACGGAAGTACTTGTCCTGCGAGAACGCAACGGTCGTGCGCACGCCACCCGGGGCTGCGAGGGCCCGTTGTTTGGTTTCCGCCGTGGCCTCGGGGGAGCGCAGGTCGTGCGAATCGATCGCGGCGTCCATGGTCGCCGCGTGGATGGTGGAGACGTCCCCGTGGATGAGACCCGCGCGGCGGAGCTCGCCGAGGAGCGTGAAGATGCCCCCGGCACGGTGGACGTCCTCGACGTGGTAGTGGGACGAAGGCGCGACCTTGCAGAGGTTGGGCACGCGCCGCGACAACCGATCGATGTCCCGCATCGTGAAGTCCACGCCTGCCTCTTGGGCGATCGCGAGGATATGGAGGACGGTGTTGGTGGAGCCGCCCATGGCGATGTCGAGCGCCATCGCGTTCTCGAACGCGGGAAAGGTGGCGATGGCTCGCGGGAGCACGCTCGGGTCGTCGCCGAGATAGTGCTGCTGCGCCATCTCGACGATCCTGCGCCCCGCGGCCTCGAACAGCTCCCACCGACGCGCGTGGGTGGCGAGCAGGGTGCCGTTGCCCGGGAGCGCCAATCCGAGCGCCTCGTTGAGGCAGTTCATGCTGTTGGCGGTGAACATGCCGGAGCAGGAGCCGCACGTGGGGCACGCGGAACGCTCCATGCGGCCGAGTTCTTCGTCGTCGACGCTCGCGTCGCTCGCGGCGATCATTGGATCGATGAGGTCGAGCTTGCGGACGATCGGTTTGCCGTTTCGGTCGTGGGTCCCCGTGAGCTTGCCCGCCTCCATGGGGCCGCCCGAGACGAAGATCGTCGGGATGTTGAGGCGCATGGTCGCGAGCAGCATCCCTGGCGTGATCTTGTCGCAGTTCGAGATGCAGATCATCGCGTCGGCGCAGTGGGCATTGACCATGTATTCCACGCTGTCGGCGATGAGCTCGCGGCTCGGCAGCGAGTAGAGCATGCCCGCGTGACCCATCGCGATGCCGTCATCGACGGCGATCGTGTTGAACTCGACACCGTAGCCACCCGAAGCGTCGATGACCTTCTTGACGCGCTGGCCGATCTCGTGGAGGTGGACGTGACCCGGTACGAACTGCGTGAAGCTGTTGGCGATGGCGATGATCGGCTTCTCGAAATCTGCATCCTGCATGCCGGTCGCGCGCCAAAGAGCGCGCGCGCCAGCCATGTTTCTTCCGTGGGTCGATGTTCGACTGCGATATCCGCTCACCCGGCAAGCGTCGGTCACGGCCCGACGCGAGGCAAGCCTTCGGATGGGCGCGTTTCGCGGAATCCGCGAAGAGACGAACCGCACTCGCATGTGGCAAATCAACGGTAGGCGGCTCGTGTTAGCGTTGGGACGCCATGCGGGAGTTCTTGGCGTTCGCGGCGATCGTGGCCTGCATCGGTTGCGTGGCCCCGCGTGGGGCGGACCCCCCGGACCCACGGCCTCAGGGGCCCGAGCACGGCGGTGGACTCGCTCCGGTCTCCATGCGCGCCGCACCGCCGGGAGCTTCACCGGTCGAACCCGTCACCGCAAAGGCGCGGCTCCCCGTCGCGCCCAAGCCCGCCGTGGCCGATCTCGCCGCGGGACAACGGCTGGCGCGCGAGCTGCTGATCCTCGACGGCCACGTCGATCTTCCGTGGCGGATCTACAAGGAGCGCAAGGCGAAAGGGGCGTACGAGAGTCCTACCCGCCTGACGTCGACAGGGGACTTCGATGCCGTTCGGGCGCGCCGCGGTGGCTTGGACGCGCCGTTCATGTCGATCTACGTGCCGGTCGACTTCGAAGCCCACGGGGCGATGGTGTTGGCGCGTGAGCTCATCGGGATCGTCGACGGCCTGATCGCCGAAGCGCCCGGGACGTTCGCGCACGCGCGGTCTCCCGCGCAGGTGCGAGAGAATGCGCGCGCGGGCAAGATCTCTTTGCCGATGGGCCTCGAGAACGGTGCCCCGCTCGAGGGGCGGATCGAGAACCTCGCGGCGCTGCATCGCCTCGGGATCCGCTACATCACACTCGCCCACGGCAAAGACAATCACGTCAGCGATTCCTCGTATGACGACCGCAGGACGCACGGCGGCTTGAGCCCGTTCGGGAAGACCCTCATCGCAGAGATGAACGCGATTGGGATGATGATCGACGTCTCCCACATCTCCGATGCGGCGTTTTGGCAGGTCATCGAGCTCAGCCGTGCACCGGTCATCGCCTCGCACTCCTCGTGCCGACACTTCACGCCGGGTTTCGAGCGCAACATGTCCGACGAGATGATCGTCGCCATGGCGAAACGTGGCGGCGTCATCATGATCAACTTTGGGTCGATCTTCGTGGACGACGAGATCCGCAAGGAGCGGGCGGCTGCGCACGATCCCAAGGGACCAGGCCGCTTTGCGACGGTGGCCCAGGTGGCAGACCATATCCAGCACGTCGTCGAGATCGCGGGGATCGAGCACGTGGGGCTGGGCTCCGACTTCGACGGGGTGGGCGATTCGCTGCCGACTGGCCTCAAGAGTGTGGAGGACTATCCGAACCTGTTCGTCGAGCTGCTGCGCCGGGGCTACTCGGAGGACGACATCGCCAAGATCGCCGGCGAAAACGCGATGCGCGTCTGGCAAGCGGTCGAAGTTGCCGCGCGGCCAGCCCCGTGACTCACCAGAGCTCGCGGTACGTCTCGGCGGCCTCGGGCGCAGGGACGTCGCGCTCTCCTGCGAAGATCCTGTACGGATGGAGTTCCTCTCCCGGACTCGAATCCAACCCGTTGAAGACGAGTTCGTAGAGCACGTTCCCGGGACCGTCGCCCGCGTGCGCTTGCACCCAGCCATGCATCTTCTCCATGTAGGCCGGCGCGTCGCCGCCTCCGCCGTTCGCCTCGCTCATCTCCGTACCCGGTGAGCCCCACGAGGCGATCGCCAGCGGAAGGCCGCGCGACTCGGCGAACTGGCGCCATGCCTCGAGTCCAAGCGGCTCGCCATTGGTCGTCGCGGCCCACGTCTCCTCGAGCGCTGCGGCGTCGTCCTCGAACGGGTACGAGTTCTGAGTGACGAGCGCGATGACGTCCACCAAGGGAGCACCGGGCGAACCCGGGAGGTAGTCGCGAATGTTCGCGAGCTGCGAGCTGTTGGCCAACGGGGACCAAACGAGCTGTGCATCTGGGAACGCGTCCTCCTTCGCTTGGTGAAAATTGTGCCAAGCCTGCTGATAGACCTCGAGCTCCGTATAGACCTCGAGCTCCGGCGAGCCTACGAACCATCCGACGCAGGCGCAGTTGAAGTTCTCTGCGAACCGGATGAACGTTTCGCCTTTGCCGCGCCGCTGAGATTCCAGCGCGCGGAAGATCGCCGTGAAATCGAACTCGGCTGCCGCTTGCCATCCATCCTCGGGGAAGGAGATGTGGATGTCCGCGTCTCCGTTCCAGTTTGCGACGCTGCTGTCGAGGATGCCGTCGGGACCGAGCCACGTTGCGACGATTTCGACGGGACGCCCGCGCCAGGCACCAAAGGCGTCGGGGGTGACGTCGGGGGTTGGCCAGTAGCCGGATTGCCAATCCACCGCCGCTTCCTCCGTGTCGGTTCCGGAGCTCGCGTCCGTGTCGGTTCCGGGGCTCGTGTCCGCGTCGGTTCCGGGGCTCGCGTCTGTGTCGGTTCCGGGGCTCGTGTCTTGGCTCTCGGAGTGGTTCTCGCTGCTCGATCCTGCGTCGTCTCCGGTGGTGCCGCTCGAGGTCGAAGACCCGACGATGTCGAGCGACGCCGCCGAAACCACCGACGGGCCCGAGCCGGTCGACGAGGCGTGGCCCGTCGCGTCATCGGTCGTGGCGCCGACGCTCACAGCCGGCGGATCCTCGAAGCAACCGCTCGCGAGGAGGACGATCACACTGCTGGCGAAATACGGACGCACTTGCATGGTAGCGACGGGACCGGAGTGTCGCGCGGAACACCTCGGTCTTCGATCCCAACTTTTCGGACTTCGCGAGCGTGCGCCAAAGCGAACGTGCGAGCTTCGCACGTCGTCAGAACTTGAAGCTCGTGGCGAGGCCTGCTTGGCCCGGCCCGAACGTTGGTGCGATGGCCATGTCTTTGACCTTGGCGTACTTGGCCCCGCCGACCGCGAGCAACGTGATCCCGCCGGCCATCATGGCGATCCCGAGCCCCATGAAGATCCACCCGCTGACGTGTGCGGTGCGGGCCGAGAGGAGATGTTGATCTTGGTCGACGCGGAAGCGCTCGTTCTCCGCGCGCGCGAGCGCCTGGTCGCGCGCGGACCAGATGGGCAGCGCGATCGCCCCGCCGACGATGGCCCCGACGGGGAGGAGGACGGCGCCCCCGATGACATGGCGTCGCGCCGAGGCCCGTTCCCGTTCGATCGCGGAGGGCGAAGGCGCGGGGGCGGGGGGCGGCTCGGTAGCGACGGGCGCAGTGGGGGGCGCAGTGGGGGGCGCAGTGGGGGGCGCAGTGGGGGGCGCGGGCGCAGGTGCGGGTGGTGGGGTTGCGGGGGGGGCCCCGACGATGGCGTCGATCTGAGCGACCTGGGCGCGGACTGGAGCACGTGAGGCTTCCGCTTGGCGGCTCTTGCCGTAGTGGACCTCGTGGTCGGACAACCAACGCGTCAGCAGTTCGCGCGCCTGCCGGAGGTCGTTGGGATCATGGGTCGTGCCGTAGCGCCCGACGAGCGTCTGAGCATCGGTGTACGTCCGGTCCATGGTCTCGGGAAAAGAGCTCGCCGGAGCGAGCGCCAAGGTGACTGCCAGGATGGATGCGACGATCGGCGTCATGGCGATTGCACCTCCACGAAGACGGGGACACTGTCCACGACGCGGTCATCGATCACGACGTCGAGCGAGGTCGCGCCCGCGCCCGCGCCCGAGATGACCCAGGTGTTGGAGAGGATGCTGCGTCTCGATCCTGCGATGCCGGTATGCACTGCGCGGAGGTCGACGTCGTTGGCCGCGGAATAGTCCGGATTCCCTTCGGCGCGAGGGTAGGCCTCGATCAGCAGCACCCCGCCTTCGCGTACCGTGAGGGGCAGGGCGCTGGCACCGTTGCTCGATCCGACCACGTAGATGTCGATCGATTCGTAGTCTGGCGTCGGACAGCCGCTCAGAGCGAGCGTCGCCAGGAGCGTGAGGGGGGCGCGATGGAATCTCATGGTGCACCTCCTGACGATGAAGCACCCGCTGTATCGCCATCGGTGGCAGCGTCCGTATCGCCATCGGTGGCAGTGTCTGTGTCGCCGTCGGTGGCGGCGCCCGCGTCGCTGTCGGTGGCCGCGTCCGAGTCGGTGTCGGTGTCGGTGTCCGTGTCGCTGTCGGTGGCCGCGTCCGTGTCCGTGTCCGTGTCGCGGTCCGTGTCGGCGTCCGTGTCGCGGTCCGTGTCCGTGTCCGTGTCGGCGTCCGTGTCGCTGTCCGTGCCAGCGCCTGTATCGTCGCCGCCAGCGGAGTCCGTGTCCCCGTCGTCCCCCTCCTCGTCACCCGATTCGTCGCCCGTGTCGGTCGCGGTCGCCCCGGTGTAGCTGATGAGGTCGAACGTCCGCACGAGGGAGGTGGTGGCGACCCGAAGCTGCGCGGTCCCGGGTTCCATCCGGATCGTGACGCTGTCTCCGTCCGACGATTCCACGGTCAAGGTGCGAGGATCCAGCGACTGCCAGGTCGGGCTGAGGTCGCCAGCCAGCGGGCGCGTCCCCGCGAGTGCCTGCAGGGAGAGCGTGACCTCGATGGCGGGCGTGACGTAGCAGGGATCTCCGCACAGGTGATCGCCACGTAGGAGCGCGAGTTGGTCGATCGTGCGGAGCACCAGGCTCACGTAGTCGATGACCTGGCCTTCATGGCTGAGCGCAAGGAAGGCCACTGATCCCGGTGCGATCGCCTTGAACCAAGACGCGTCGTACTCGACGTATTTGGGGCTCGTCGCGACGATGCCCCCGGTGTTCACCGCGGACGGGACGGCGCTCGTGGTCGTGAAAGAGAGGTTGAAGTTCGCTCCGACGGCGACATCCGAAGGGAGCTCCGTGCCCACGCAGGTCTCGTACGAGGACGAACTCCCGCAGTCACAAGGGGACGAGGATGACGTCTCGCACCAACGGAAATCAGCGAAGCCGAGTTGTCCAGAGCTGTGAAGCGGAGGCGGATCCTCCTCGCAGCCCGTGCTCGCCAACGCGAGGAGGAATGGAAAAACTGTTGAACGTCTCATGGTCAAGCAAAGCGGTGCTCCAACGATCCGCAATGCGACCACGGGACTCAAGCGGGGGGAGGGGAAGATTCTGGGCCAAAACGGCCACCGACTCCGGCTCCCCCCAAGTTCTGGTCGGTCGCGTCAGCTCTCGACGAACGCCTTGAGACGCTTGCTGCGGCTCGGATGTCGCAGCTTCCGCAGCGCCTTGGCCTCGATCTGACGGATACGTTCGCGCGTGACCGAGAAGTCCTGCCCGACTTCCTCGAGGGTGTGGTCGGAGGCCTCACCGATGCCGAAGCGCATGCGCAAGACCTTCTCCTCGCGCGGGGTCAACGTGGCGAGCACGCGCCGGGTCTGGTCCGCGAGGTTGAGGTTGATCACCGCCTCCGAAGGCGAGGTCATGTTCTTGTCCTCGATGAAGTCGCCGAGGTGGGAGTCTTCCTCCTCGCCGATGGGCGTCTCCAACGAGATCGGTTCCTTGGCGATTTTGAGCACCTTCCGCACCTTGTCGAGCGGGAGCTCCATCTTCTCGGCGATCTCTTCGGGCGTGGGCTCGCGGCCGAGCTCCTGCACGAGGTACCGGCTCGTGCGGATGAGCTTGTTGATCGTCTCGATCATGTGCACAGGGATGCGAATCGTGCGCGCTTGGTCGGCGATCGCACGCGTGATCGCCTGCCGGATCCACCAGGTCGCGTAGGTCGAGAACTTGTAGCCGCGCTTGTACTCGAACTTGTCCACGGCCTTCATGAGGCCGATGTTGCCCTCTTGGATGAGGTCGAGGAATTGCAGGCCCCGGTTCGTGTACTTCTTGGCGATCGACACCACCAAGCGGAGGTTCGCCTCCACGAGCTCGGCCTTGGCGCGTTCGGCTTGACGCTGCGCGCTGATGAGGGACGCGTGCAGCTCCTGCAGCTCGGTTGCGCGCATGAAGGTCTCTTGCTCCACCTGGCGGATCCGCTTGGTGGCGAGCCGCATCCGCGCCTCGACCTCGTGCAACTCCGAGGGGTGCAGCCCGAGGCGCCGACAGAGCTTGAACTCTTCCTCTTCCGAGAGCCGCACGTCCTTGAAGAGCTTGCGCAGCTCCTTGAGGTCCATCCCCGCACGACGCTCGCACTCGACCAGGTCGCGCTCGGCGCGAACCACCCGATCGACGAGTTGGCTGAGCTCCTCCACGATGCCGTCGATAGGCTTGCGCGAGAGGTTCATGTCGACGATGGCCTCGATGCAGGACTTGCGATGGTCGTCGACTTGGCTCGCAAACTTTTCCGGACGCACTTCTTCGGCGGTGGCGGGCTTCTCCGGCGTAGGGGTGGTCTGCTCGAGCAGCTTCTCGATCTCTTTTTGGTGACGGCGGATCTTCTCCAGCTGCTTTTGGAGGTTGTCGAACGCCGCTTCCTGGTTGGCGGGGGCGGGTTCGGCCGCCACGCTCGCCGCACCCAGTGGGCCGTTGTCGGCGGGACCCGCGATCTGGACGACGTCCTTGATCCGCAACTGACCCCGCTTGATGCGGTCATACATTTCGAAGATGTAGGGAACGGCGACGGGACTGCGCAGCGCGATCTCCAGCAGGCGACGCTCGCCCTCTTCGATGCGCTTGGCGATCTCCACCTCGCCCTCGCGGGTCAGCAGCGAAACCGAACCCATCTTGCGCAGATACATGCGCACCGGATCGTTCGTCCGCGCCTGCTCGTCCTCGTCTTCGTCCTTCTTGGCCGCCGCCCCTTTGGCGCGCGAGGTCGGTTTGACCTTGGGGGGCACGGGTGCCTTCGCAGGCGCCTCGTTCGGCACGACTTTCACCCCTTCGTCCACGAGCACTTGCTCCCACTCGTCGATCTCCGAGCGCGCGATGAGATCGGGTGGAAGGAGTTCCTGCAGGTCGGCGTACGTGATGTGGCCCTTCTTTTTTCCAAAGGCGATCAGTTGCTTCTTAAGCTTTTCGCGATCGACGGAGCGCAGGGACGTCTTCTTCGTCATTGGGCCTCAACCTAGTTTTCGAATCGGGGGGGTGATTGGACCAGAACGGCGAGTTCGCGCCGCTTCTCGAGGCGAAGCTGGGCGAGCGCCCTCGCTTGCTCGGGGTAGCCCTCGTCTTGGGCGGTCGCAATTCGCTGGTCCAAGTTTCGGATCTCGTGCTCGATCGCCTCTACACGGCAGCGCTGGACGAGGCTGTAGAGCACCGTGCGGGGATCGAAGTTCGCGTCGTTGCCGTCTGCTCGATAGCCGCCCGCGAAGACCGTGGCGTAAACGAGCGCCTGCGCGGCTGGCGGCTGTACGCGTTCGAGCAAGTCGGGCATGGAAGGGTTCTCGCCGCTCTCAGCTCCCTCGAGGATGGCTTGCGCAATGGGCGCTAGGCGGTCATCGGAGATGCACTTGTGCGCTTCGATTCGCTTTGCCAGCGCGGCCAGGTGTGGGACGTCCACCAAAAGCATCGTGAGCTGGGCTTGCCCGGCCGGCAGGGGCGGCAGGGAGCGCACGGCCGCGGATAGTGTCACAGGTCCGCCAGAAATCGAGTCAAAACGTCGAAGGTTTTGTGGCGAAGGTGTCTCCGCGGGTCTCGCGGTGCTCGATGCCGCCGCCCCACGGACCGCGGATTCGACTCGTCCTGGCGGGAAACCGAAAAGTTCTGCCGCGCGAGCGGTATAGAGTTCCCGCGCGCTGTCGCGACCGACATGTGCAATCAACGGAACGAGCCTGTCCAATCCGCGTGCACGCGCATGGGCCGCGGCTCCGGCCTTCGCGGCGATGCGAACCATCATCTCCTCCAAGGCAGGCTTGGCGCGCTCCAGGAGCGCCGCAAATCGCTCCGCGCCTACGCTGTCGGGGTCTTCGCCCTCGGGGAGGAAGATCATCCGGACGTCGAGATCCGCCTCCAGCAGGAGGGGCAGGGCAGACCACGCCGCCTTCTTGCCGGCGGCGTCGCCGTCGAAACACATGACCACGGACTCCGCGAAACGAGCCAGAAGGCGCGCCTGATCTGCGGTCAGGGCGGTCCCAAGTGGCGCCACGGCCTCGGCGTGCCCCCACTGATGGAGCTTGAGCACATCCAGGTTGCCCTCCACGAGGAGCGCGCGCCGAGAGCTCCGGATCGCAGCTCGTGCATTGGATAAAGCGAACAAGGTCTTGCCCTTGTTGAATAGCAGCGATTCGGAGGAGTTGACGTATTTTGGGGGAGAATGCCCGTCCGCGTCGGCGGCATCGTGCGGAGGCACGCTGCGGCCAGAGAACGCGATGACTTCGCCGCCTACGGCGACGACGGGGAACATCAAGCGTCCACGAAATTTGTCGTAGAGGTTCCCGCTGCGCTCGCTGTGGCCGCACAGCCCGAGCCGCTGGGCAACGACCGGAGAGAGCCCTTGCCGTTCCAGAGCGCGGACGAGGAGGTCCCACCCCGATTCGCTGGGCGCGGGTGCGTACCCCAGGCGAAACGCCCGGGCGTGGGCGGGCTCCACCCCGCGCCGCTCGAGGTAGTCGCGTGCGAGCGCGCCGACGGGGGCGTCCCAAAGCGAGCGCTCATAAAGATCAGCCGCAGCGCGCAAGATCGCGTAGGCCTCGTCCTTCTCGTGGGAGCGATCCGGCGAGCTGCCGAACGCCATCTGGGGAAGCGAGACCCCATAGAGCTCCGCAAGCTTTCGGACGGCCTCGGGGAAGCTCCGCCCTTCGATCTCCATCACGAAACGGATCGCGTCGCCGCCAACCCCGCAACCGAAGCACTTGTAGCCCTTGCGCTCGGGGTTGACGTTGAAGCTCGGGCTACGCTCCTGGTGGAAGGGGCACAAGCCCTTGAAATTCCGGCCTGCGCGGCGGAGATCCACGTAGCGGCCGATGAGGTCGATGATGTCGACCCGATCGCGGACCTCTTGAACCTTCTCGTCTGGGATCGTCGCCACGCTCGCCGACGCCCATCGCAATGGGCCGTGAAAGCTCCCCCACAAACCCTGGGGGCGCAAGCGCGGATGCCAAAAACTTGGCCCGACGCGGGAGTCGTGTCATCGGCAGGAGATGATGGACCCAAGCGACGGCCTGCCTACCCCGGAGCGACGAGCGAGCGGTCGTCGCGCCAGAGCGCGCGATCGGTTGATGGATCGCGCCTCGCAGGACCATGCGCCCAACGCCGCGCTCGCGCCCGTGCGCAACATCGAGAACTTGCTCCTGTTCGTCGATGACGACCTCCGCGAGACGGCTTTGGCCCTGACGCGCATCGAAGACTTCCTCGGGCGGACCTTGGAGATGCTCGAGACCAAAGATCTCCGGCGAGAGCATGTGCAGGCGCTGGCGACCGACCTGGCGGTACTCGACCACGTCGACCGGCTCAACGAGACGCTCGAGAGTCTGCGTCGCCGTCTCTCGAAGCTGTGCGCGAGCATGGCCTAGGCCCGAGATCTCCGTCGGCGCGAAATCGCGACGGTCGCGCGACGTTCCGCAGGCGTGGTCATCCCAAGTTTTCCTGCGACGGTGCGAAGGTCGGTCTGTTCACCTTGGACAGGCGCCGTGGACCGGGCGGCAGGGTAAGCTAGGCCGAGCGCGAACATGGCAGACGCATGGTTCCTCCATCGGGGTGATGTCTATCTGGTCACGACGGAGATGCGGCCCCACGAGGGCATGGAGCCGCTCGAGCCCGAGGAAGCTTCGCTGACCCTCCGGGAACTCGCGGCCACGGGGCGCCTCAGCGAGGCGCGCCGCGTGTTCGTTGGGCGTGCCTCGGGCGACGTCGCGTCCTACGGGGTCCACGACGAGCTGACCATGCAACTGTGGGTGTTCCGCAACCGTCGTTTGCGGCTCGTCCCCGCGGTGGTCGCCCCAGGCGAGGAGACCATCCCGCCCGACGGGAGCGACGGCGATGAGTCCGAGGTCGAGCCCGAGAAGCATTGGGTGGAGGTCCAGCTCAAGGATCGCAACGGTGAGCCGCTCGTGAATGCGCAATGCCGGATCGAGCGCCCCGATGGCGTCGTGGTGGAGGCCGCAACCGACAGCCAAGGGAGCCTGCGCGTCACCGACATCGCCGAGCTCGGGCAATGCAAGGTGAGCTTTCCTCAGCTCGAGGAGTTCGTCCGCAAGGCGTCGCAATCGGCCTCGTGAACGCCACCGGCGGGCGGCTGCCTACCTCGCGTGCTCCCTCGCCTCGCTCTCGCTGAGGCGGTGGATGAGGTTGATGACGCTGGCGACGCAGCCGGTCCAGCCCGTCTGATGGTTGGCCCCGATGCCGCGGCCATCGTCGCCGTGGAAGTATTCGTAGAACAGCAGGTGGTCGCGAAAGTGGGGGTCGGCATTGAACTTGGCCGTGCGCCCGTACATGGGGCGCGCGCCGCTCCCGTCGCGCAGGAAGATCGAGGCGACCCGCCCCGACAGCTCGATCGCAACCTCGTAGAGGGTCATCATGCAGCCCGAGCCCGTCGGACATTCCACGCGAAAGTCCTCACCGTAGTAGGCGTAGAGCGTGAGCAGGGCTCGGATGAGGAGATAGTTCACGGGCATCCATACGGGGCCGCGCCAGTTGGAGTTGCCCCCGAACATCGCGGAGTCCGAGTCTCCGGGCACGTAGCCTACGGTGTGGGTTTGGCCGCCCCAATGGAAACGGTAGGGGTCGTCGCGGTGCACCCGGGACAGCGAACGCACGCCAAACGGGGACAAGAACTCGTTTTCGTCCAGCATGGTGGCGAGCAATCGGCGCAGTTTTCGGTCATCGAGGGCGGCGAGGAGCCGCCTTCCGTGGGTCCCCGGTTTGATCGGGCAGTGGATCCGCGTGACGTCGGAACCTGCGGCGCATCGCTCCAACCTGGCGCGGAACCTCGGGAGTCGGTCGAGGAGGTAGGGCTGAATCACCGTGCTGGCGGCGACCAGGAGCAGGCCCACGAGCGAGCGAACCTTGAGCCGCGTCGCGCTGCCGTCGGGGAACCGGAGCACGTCGTAGAAAAACCCGTCGTCCTCGTCCCACAGCTCGTCGGCGTGGTGACCGAGGGCATCCGTCGCGTTGGCGATCGCGAGCGTCCGATCGAGGAAATATGCCGCCTGCTCCTCGTAGGCGCTGTCGTGGGTGCAGAGCTCGAGCGCGATGCGGAGCATGGCCTGGGCGTAGAGCAGCATCCACGCCGAGGCATCGGATTGTGTGAGCGTTCCCCCCGTGGGCAACGCCTGGCTGCGGTCGAACACGCCGATGTTGTCGAGCCCGAGGAACCCGCCCGAAAACAGATCTCGCCCGCCGAGGTCCCGTTGCCGCGTCCACCACTCGAAGTTCCGGCGCAGACGATCGAACATGTGCTTGAGGAAGTAGAAGTCTCCTTGCCCGCCTCGGCGCCGGCGCTCGAAATCATAGATGTTGATGGTCGCGAAGGCGTGGACCGGAGGATTCACATCCCCGAAGTTCCACTCGTACGCGGGCATCTCCCCGTCTTTCTTCATGTATCGCGAGCCGACGAACAGCGCGAGCTGATGCTTGGCGAAGTCGATATCCACGAGCGCGAGCGGCAGGACGTGAAACGCGGCGTCCCACACCGCAAACCACGGATACTCCCACTTGTCCGGCATGGAGATGACGTCGTGCGCGCGGAGGTCCACCCAGGTCGCGTTGCGATCCCCATGCCGGTGGCCGCGGTCGGACAGCCAGGGCGCCACGTGGAACTCGTAGTACTGCTTGGTCCACAACATGCCCGCGAGGGCCTGCCGCATGACTCGCCCTTCGTCGGGGGTGCACGGTTGCGGGACGATCTCCGCGTAGAACGCGTCGGCCTCGCGCCGGCGAGTGTCCATGACCTCGCAGAACGCCGGGCCAAACTCGCATGGTGTCCGCTCGTGCTCGAAGTGCAGCCGTAGACGCACGGAGCGCGATGCGCCGGGCTCGATGCGCAGGGGGTAGTCGGCGGCGACCTTGGTCCCGAAGCGCCCGGGGTTGACGGCCCCTGTGTTCTGGAAGACCACGTACTCGTGGACGCCATCCTTGACGAACGGGGTGGGGTTGTCCGCCGCGAACAAGCGGCGCGCGTTCGTCTCGTTCTCGGTGAACAGGAGGTCGGGCGCGCCGTCGCAGAGCAGCTCGAGGTGACCGAGATCGGGGTGGTGGATCGAAACGACGCCCACCTCACCGCGCGAGGGACCGGCTTGCAGGTGCGGTCGCGCGTGGCCTCCCCCCCAAGACCACGTGTTGCGGAACCAGAGGGTGGGGAGCAGCCGGAGCGAGGCAGGCTCGGGGCCCCGATTCCAGGCCGTGATCTCGATGAGGATATGATTGGGTGACTCTTTTGCGTATTCGACGAATACGTCGAAATAGCGATCGTCGTCGAAGATGCCCGTGTCGATGAGCTCGAATTCAGGCGTCTGGCGGTCTCTTTCCGCGTTCTTGCGGATGAGCTCCATATAGGGATAGGCACGCTGTGGATATTTGTACAGCGCTTTCATGTAGGAATGGGTTGGCGTGCTATCCAGGTAGTAGTAGAGCTCCTTGACGTCTTCGCCGTGGTTGCCTTCTCCATTCGTGAGGCCGAACAGGCGCTCCTTGAGGATGGGATCCTCGCCGTTGTGGAGCGCCAACGCGAAGCAGATGTGTTGCCGGTCGTCGCACAGCCCGAGCAAGCCGTCTTCTCCCCACCGATACGCCCGCGAGCGCGCGTGGTCGTGGGGGAAGTACGACCAGGAGTTCGGAGATTGGCCGTAGTCTTCCCGCACGGTCCCCCACTGCCGTTCGCTGAGGTAGGGGCCCCACTTGCGCCACGCAGCCTCGCCGCGGCGGGTCGCGTCCAAGCGCGCCGATTCTTCGCTCATGAGGGCGACGGTAGCAAACAAGAGCGCTGTGACCGCTCCGCTTGCGACCCTTTACCGCGTCGGAGCCGGTCTCTTATGATGCGCCCTTGCTCCTCCGCGCATCGGATCCGGGCCAAGGCCGCCAAGCATGACAGATTCTCGGGAAGACCCTTGCCTCGCCGTCGTCCGGGCCGCCCCCGCGCTCGACCCCGCGCAAATCGTCGAGTTTCTCGTCAAGTTCTCGGGCCTTTCGCGCGCGACCCCGCGGGATCGCATCTGCGCCGCGGTTTCCGAAGAGCTGGTCGATCTGTGCCAACGGACCCATGCGGAGGTCTTGGAGACCGATGACGCCGAGCGGGCGGGATCCCAAGCCTGCGAAGCCCTGGGCGCGGCCCTTGCCCTCGCGCGAGAAGATCCCGCCGCGACCGCGTTCCCGCGCACCGAGCTTGCGGCCGAGGCGGAGCAGGCGAGGCGGCTCGGAGCCGTAAGGCTCGCGGCGTGCATGGACCACGCGGTCGCTCGCCACGAGGCGTTCGAGGCGCGCGTGCGGTGGCTCGTCGGGGGGACGACACGGGAGCAGCTGGAGACCCTGGATCCTCTCGCCGAGCGCGATCGGATCCACCACGCCCTGTCGTCGACGTTTCGGTCCGAGGCGCGCGTGCTCGAACTGCTGTCGATCAACCGGGTGGCCGTGGCAGGCCCGCTCGCCGGGTTCGTCCGCAGCACGCGCGAAGCCGAGTCGAACGGCGTCGCGCGCTTCTATGACACGTTCACGCTGTTCGCGAACTACTTCGAGTGGGGACGCGACTCCAAGCGTGGTCGCGCGGCCATCCGGCGGATGAACGAGATCCACGGGCGCTACACCATCCCCAACGAAGGCATGAAGTACGTGCTCCTGCAGATGGCGTTCACGTGGCTCGATGGGGCCGACCGAATCGCCCATCGTCCCATCCTCACCGTGGAGCGCCGTGGGTTTTTCCACGCGGTCGTGGAGATGGGGCGAGACATGCACATCGAAGACATCGACCACGACTACGACGCCATGGTCGCCTGGTTTCGGGCCTTCAATCGCGCTCATGCGGAGTTTGCCCCGTTCAAGCGGGATTTTTTCGAGACGATCGTGGATCGCTCGGTTCCGACGGACGTGCCCGCGGTCCTGCGCCGCGCGCTTCATGCCGCGGCTCGGGTCGCGATGGACGAAGACTATCGTTCGGCGCTCGGCTACGAAGACCCTTCGCCCGCGGACGGCTCGTCCGTCCGCTCGGTGTTCTCGGCGCTCGGTACCGCAGCGTCGGCGCTGCCGTACACGCCCTTCTTGCGGAGTCTGCAAAACAATCCGGCGAGGCGCGGGGATCAACGACCGGAGCGGCTCGGGGTGAACGAGCGCTCAGCGCATCTGCCGGTGGTGCGCCGCGATCGACCCAATGGCGGGTTTCCGCTCGGTCAGCGCCCCGTTCGCACGCTCGAAGACGCGGCGCGCGTGGACGTGCCCGAGTTCGAGTGGGACGAAATCCAGCGTCACGCGACCGCGGAGAGCTTGTGGATCGTGATCGACGGGGACGTGTACGACCTGACGGCTTGGGTCGCGAGCCACCCCGGCGGACGGGATGTCCTGCTCCAATGGGGCGGGAAAGATGCCACGGCGGCGTTTCGTGGCGCGCCGCACTCGGAGCAGACGGCGATCCTGAAGCTGAACTTCCGGGTGGGGACCGTGCGAGAGCCGGGCCCGGCGAGTCCCGATGCGGGCGATCCCTAGGCGGGGCGTCGCGCGCAGCTCGGCTCCGTGTAGGCGCGCTGCCGTTGGGTGAGTGCGATCCTCCAGCCATCGCGGTCGGGCGCTGGTATGGTTGCGGCGGCCTCGGAACCAAAGACGATGATGGATTTCGATTTTGCGCAAAGGTTCGCACACGACTGGATTGGGGCGTGGAACTCCAGGGACATCGAGCGGATCTTCCAGTTCTATACCGACGACTTCGAGATCAACTCGCCGCTCGTGATCCAGCGGATGAACGAACCTTCGGGTCGCCTCAGGGGCAAGGCGGCCATTCGCCCGTATTGGCAGATCGGTTTGAGCGCCGATCCTCCCATCTACTTCGAGCTGGATTCTGTCCTGCTCGGGGTCGACACGTTGTCCATCGTGTACCGCCGGCAGGGCGGGCGCTTGGTCGTCGAGGTGTTCTCCTTCGATGCCTCGCGGCTCATCTCGTCGGTGATCGCCCACTACGGTCGCTAGGGGTCGCTAGGGTCGCTAGGGGTCGCTAGTTTCACCCAGCCGAGCGGGAGCGTTCGTTGCCGGTGCGGACTGCAAGGAGCGCGGCGAAGGCCGCGTCCTCGTGTCCGCCCGACGGGAACGGTGTCATACGAGGTCAGTGCTCTTCGGTCGCGGCACGAGGGTCGCTGACGGGCTTGCAGTCGCTTGAAGTTGACGTGGCGATCGAATCGCGACCACCATGCTCGGGTGATGGCGCGGTGGGCTTGGCTTGGGAGTGTGGTGCTCGTCGGATGCTTCGTTGAGCACCCGATGGATGACGATGACGATGACGACGATCCCGATGGCGCGGGGATCGGCACTGGGATGGCGAGCACCTCGACCGGGTCAGGGGGCACCTCGCTGGACGACACGTCCCCGGATGCGTCGAGCGGCGCGACGTCGGCGGGTACCTCCTCCGCCGCGACGTCGGCAACGTCTGGCGCGACGAACGTGGAGGGGGGCACCTCGGCGGGGAACGGAACCGGCGATCCCTCGGGCACGACGCTGGGGGGAGAGTCTTCCGAGATCGGAGAGACCGCGACGGTTCCTGCGGGGACGTCGGGCGAGAGTGACGAGGGCGACGTCACGGCGACCCAAGGCATGGAAACGGGCGAGACGTCGGGCGAACCCGCGTGTGGCAATGGCGTGGTCGAGTCCGGGGAGGCCTGCGATGGGGACCCGGTCGCACAAACGTGCGGCGAGCTCGGGGTGCCCGACATTGGCACGCTGCGCTGCGTGGAGTGTCGGTTCGATCTCAGTGGATGCGCGCCGCAGGGCATGGTGCTGGTCCCCGGGGGTCCGTTCACGATGGGCGACGTGACGGTGGCGGCACCGGTGCGCACGGTGACCTTGGACGCTTTCTACATCATGCGTGAAGAGGCCACCGTCGCCGCCTACGCAGAATGCGTCGAGACGGGAGTATGTACGGAGCCCCAAGTGGAGGGCCTGTGCAACTGGGGGAGCGCGGCGGCGTCGGATTATCCGATCAACTGCATCTCGTGGTACCAAGCGGAAGCGTTCTGTCGCGGATGGGGCGGTCGCTTGCCGACGGAGGCCGAGTGGGAGAAAGCGGCACGGGGCACGGATGAGCGCGCTTTCCCTTGGGGAAGCGAGGCGCCTTCCTGTGAGCGGGTGGTGTTTGCGGAGGAGGTGGCGGGCTGCGGAACCTTCAACAGTCATCCCGTGGGTACGCGTCCCATGGGCGCCTCCCCCTACGGCGCGTTGGACATGGCGGGGAACCTCTACGAGTGGACGGCCGATTGGTTCGCCCCGTACGACGCGGCGGCGCTCGTCAACCCCACCGGGCCTGCGGTTGGCGTCTCGAAGGTCCTGCGTGGTGGCAGCTACGCCACGCGCGCGCCCGATGGCCTGTGGGTGTACCGACGTCATCCCGACGACCCAGACAACCCCTACGGGCAGGAGGATGGGGTCCGCTGCGTGCAAGACTTGCCCGAGCGTTGAGCAGCTCTAGTCCTTAGACAAGCGAGAAAAAACAACGCGGGACGGGAATTTACCTGAAAGGTCCCTTGTTCGTGGGTTTGAGAACGATCCGCGAACACGCGCAACCGAGCGCAGGGAACTTTCAGGTGAACGCAACTCTACTTCGAAATCTCAGTCTTGAGAAGCAGCGAACGCTGCGCCGTCTCGACCCCGCCATCGGTGGCATGGAGCCCCGAGGCGACGGTCCAGAGTTTACGGCCGAGGCCATCACTTACGAGTTGGCGAGCCGAACGCGTGCCATTTCGGCGGGAGGCATCGGTGTCATCCACCAGCTGGTCAATGCCCTGGGGCTGCGTCCGGCGCTCGACGACAGCCTGCACTTGCTCAAGCGGCATCGTCCCTACTCCGAGTCCGATCACGTTCTAAACATCGCCTACAACATCTTGTGCGGTGGCCGTACGCTCGATGACATCGAGTTTTGACGCAACGACCGAGCTTTTCTCGACGCTTTTGGTGTCGGGTTGAACCTCCCCCGTTCCCGTGGACACCCTTCGAAAGCAAACAACCACCGCCGTCGTAGCCAACCGGTGCGCCGCTTTCACCACTGGCGCACCGAGCAACCACGGACCCCTGGGGGTTCCAAGGGGGGTTCAAAACCTGTGGATAGCTCGTTGAGCGGCATGCACGACTTGTGTTTTGCCGGGGGTGTCGACTGGCGATACAAGAAGGAGCGTCATGGCCAAGAGGAAGCGCAGAGTATTCACCGACGAGCAGAAGGCGGAGGCCGTCAAGATCGCCCGAGCCTCAGACAAACCGACGTCGCAGGTAGCAAGGGACCTCGATGTCGCGGTCAGCGGACTGCGGACCTGGATCAAGCAAGCGGAGATCGACGAACGCAAGGACCCTAGAGCGCCGATCAGTTTAATTTGTTAAGAAATTTCGATCGGTTACGAGCGTGGTTCGACAAAACCGCAACGGCGTGATCCCGTAGGCCCGACACGAGGGCCATCATGACGCTTCCCCGCTGGAACCCACCCGCTACCCTGTCCGCCCGCGAAGCCCACGTCCGTAGGCGCGTGGGCGTCAAGCGCAAGCTGTTTGGGTTTCTCTGCGATCACCGGCTCGAGTTGTTCGACCAGGACTTTCAGGCGGAGCTTGAGCAGATGTATCGAGATAGTGGCGCGGGAAAGGACCCTGTGCCGCCGGCGCTTCTCGGCATGGCTCTACTGCTTCAAGGATACTCCAACGTCTCGGACGCGTGTTGCCGGTCACCTCCAATGATCCGGAAGCGGTCACACCCAATGATCTCGACGCGCACGAAGTCGAGGAGGCAGGGGAGCGCGACAACGAGCGCGGTCCCCTGCTGATGTGTCAGTCCGGCGAGGTGTCGTTGTCGACGACGTCCTGGAGGAGTTCACGATCGACATGCTTGAGCTTGCGGCGGGCAGCCGTTCGCAGGCACGCGGTCGCGATCCGATCGACGTCGCGGAGCTGACCGGCGGTGGCTTCGTGAATCAGGGCGAGAGCATCGGAGGCGAACACGGTGGCCTTGCCGCCGACGCGTTCGACCCTGTATTGGATGTACTCCACGGTGTCCTCGGGCTTGGGAGGCTCGAGGGAGATCCTGCAATGGATTCGGGACCACAGCGAGCGGTAGACGCCGAGACTGAGCTTGCGCCAGACCTCGGGTAGTCCCACGAATAGCAGCGAGAGGAGCGGTTTTTGGTCCCACGCATAGTTGGCGAGGATGTGGAGGTGCTCGAGCACCTGGGGGCTGAGCAGCTGCGCCTCATCAAGAAGGAACACCGGGTGGATCTTCTCGCGGCCGAGTTGCTCGATGTGGTTCTCTATCTCCCAGAACACCGATGCTGCGGTCGCCT